>ERZ1090869.387-NODE-387-length-23789-cov-11.155094_pt1 | contig 23789 bp, 11 predicted proteins | sample MGYA00478474_ERZ1090869 | MGnify/ENA primary metagenome ERZ1090869 (study PRJEB33644, sample SAMEA5815748) | chicken gut metagenome | biome: Chicken; feature: Gastrointestinal Tract; material: Caecum | place: Ireland | collected 2019-01-01 | study: A study of the... | reverse complement strand
CGTTTCATATGCTACCTCCAAAAATTAAAATTAGAAATTTTTTATTTGAAAATAACAGTTAAGTAGCCAATTCAGCTTCCTCATTAGCTAACATAGCTTCTATAAAATGGTCAACCGTAGTTTTAGCATCAATTGTGAGGTCTCTAGCATCCTTGGCTCTCTGCTTTACCACATCTGTAAAGAACCTATATTCATCTGTACCCTTATACAAAAGAAGAACAAAGGTCTTAATAGACTTGTCTACATTTCGGTCAATTCGGCCATGGATTTGCTCCATCTTAGATGGGTTCGTATCTACACTATAAAAGATACACACATCTCCGCCGTATAGATTCAAAGATTTCTTGATATTGGTAATGATTACATCATATTTACCATTGTTGAAATCATTTTGGATTTGAAACCTCTCTGCATCTTTGCAGGCACCGTTAAGAATTACCGGCTTTCTCCCAAGTGCAAGCATCTCTTGCCTAATCTGCTCCTGAGCTTCAAGATGGAAGCAGTAAATCATAATACTTGAATCCTTAAATTCTTTCTCTACGAGTTCACAAAGTCTGTCAAGCTTAGGAACAGTTTTTCTGCTCATAGGAATATTGAGTTCAGGAATAAGGGAAGGACAGTTAAGAACCTCATTATACCTGTATTTCTTAGCAACAGCAAGACTTTGCTCATTAGTTGGCTCAACTTCATATACCTTATAAATGTGTGGCAACTCCATACCAATGTCAGCCTTGCATCTGCCAAAATAAACTAACCCGAGACTTTGCTTAAAAGCCTCTTGATTCTTATATCCGGACAAGTCTCTCTTGAAATTCATCTTGGGCTTCCCGTCTACCTTTGTCCAGTAAGTCCCCTTAGTAAAGGTGCAAAACTCTCTTTCTATTCTGCTCTTTCTTGGCAACAATGTGTCGTACATCATGTCCATCTGGTTATAAATGTCCATGATATGTGTCTCAAAAGTCGTTGCATTTAAGAAATGTACGCGTCTGCTAATATCGCACATATTCTTGGTATAAGTGTAAGTTTTGGTGTTTACATTCTTAATTACTGAGCTTTCATCAAGAATGAATGTATCAAATATCTTACAACTTCCGTCTGGCCTAAGGTTAATTGCAAACCATCTAGATAGAGGGTCAGAACGAAGTGCTGAATGCTTAATTACAATGCCATCTACATTCATCCAGTCGATTTTCTTGAGTAAACGATTTAACTTAGCCGCTTCTGAAGGGAGCTGAACAATGTAGAGACCAGTAAACTTTATCAGTTCGGCCTGTGTCTGCCCAAGTGCACTGTTCTCAACCGCCATTATAAATCGTGTCATCTGGTTTGTCTGGCGTAAGTAGTTGATTAGAGCTGCAATCTCTGCAGTTTTTCCAAGACCAACACCATCTCCTAGAATGCTTCGAGGAGATAGATACATGAAGGCTGTTCCAACTGTCTGATATGGCCTGAGCTCCCCAATGTATTTAGTATAATCTTCTCCAGAGTCCTTAAGCATTGAACGAATGCTTCGCTGTTCCTCAAGTGACTTTAGCACCATCTCATAAGGAAAATTGAACAGCATATGCTGCAGATTAGGTATACACCCGCAATCCCTAGTTTGGAGAATTAAATCGGCTTGCTCAGGTGACATAACTCCAAGGTATTTTCCTTTATATATAGGCGGAGTTGAAGTTGACATTGCTATATCCCCCTTAATTAGTTTCTACTTCTTCAAATCTGTACTTCTGTTTTATATTAGGGTATCTCTCTATATCTACCAGAGAATTAAACTCAACGGCATCCCTAGTAAATATCTTTTCTGGATTTTCTATAGACTGATAAACAGCTACCTCGTGCTCGAGGCCATCACTAAGTGCTAAGGCATATCCAATTAGAGTGTAAATGTTACCTTTGAAGTGTTTTACCACTGTTCCTGGCTTTATTTTACGAGTGCTTGTTTTCCACCACATTGGCACTCTAACAAATACCCTACGAATAGTTGACATTGGAATTTGTGTCCCACGGTTTCCATTGAACTGGTCGTCAGCCCTAATATAAGCCTTATCATTATAGGAACAATCAAACCATCCTCTAACGATAGTCTCTCTAACTTCTCCAGCCACCTTAGTAGTTTCAATTCCCTCAATGTAATCTCCACATTTAGGAATGTATTCGATCTGCTTTACCATAAGTCTACCTCTCAAATATTAAATATACCCTATAATATTGTGTGGCAAAACAACAGAGAGGGCAAAGCCTTACGCCCTGCCCTCTCTGATATCCCTTTGTATGAATTTATAATTATTAGCTATTATCCTCTAATTCTAGATACCACAGAGTTTAACCCTTCACCAGAAAGCTCAGTCTGCTCTAGAATCTGGATGTCATCAATAACCCACACATCTTCCATGTTAGACACTAAGTAGTAGCACTGCATATAAACTCCATCATTGTGTCCTTGATAGGTTACGACCTCTTCAGTAGTGAACTCTACCTGATTTTCGGAACCACCAATCCACTCGGTTACGATACCACTCATCTCTGCGGAAGTTGTTGTACCATATTTGACAAGTACCTGGCGGATATCAGAGTTAAGTTCCTCTTTCTTAGTAGAAGATAGCATCTCAACATTGCTGTTGAAGCAATCATACATACCACGCTCAATTACTGTTCCGTCGTCTAAAGTCTTAGGACCAGTCAGCAACCGCATCGTGCTAGCGGTATAGAGGTCATTGATAAGCTGAGTAGCGGACTCCTTGGTTTCCTCGCTGACTTCACCAGTCAGTCCCAGAGCTACCACACGCTTTGCAGTGGCCTTATCAGGACTAATATCAGGCTCAGTCATCAGTTGTCTACGAACAGTCGTCCAATCTGTAAATATAAACTCATCGCCTTTTTGCTCAATTGTTGCATAAATGATGTCTTTATAGGATGCGTACAGGTCTTCGCCAGCAACCTGAGCAGCTCCCTCTTGCCTATAAGATTCAATCTCAACTAAATAAGCATTTGCCCCTATGTCACGACTCACAATACGGCGCACAGTAGAAATCTGTCTTAGCACATTTCCGTACTCCTCAAGGTATCCCTGGAGAACAGCCATGCCGATATCATCAAAAATGTGCCCGCCAGCTAAACCGCTAATGTCTGCGTTCACCATTGCTCTGTCCGCCCTCTCAAGTAGCTGAGAGAACTCATCGCTTAAGAAGTCAGGTATGATACTGTCATTGTTGGAGCTGAAGCCAGAATCCACTTCATAGTATACAACATATATGTTGGTTAGCTCTAAAATAGAAGGATCAGTTAAATCCTCTTTGTACACAAATCTCAAAGTGCATTTGCCACTCAAAGCATCGTGACTAGACCCAAATAAAGAAGCTCCAAGAGAACCACTGGGGTAAAGACCTATGCCACAAATAGCATCAGAACTCTGAGGCGGAATATTATATATTAGGTCTAGACGAGGGATATAAGCTTTATTATTGCCATAACCGACGACTCTCTTAAATAAATCAAGGTCTATTCCAGAAGTTCTAGCAGTATAACGAATTACTGGCCTCGTCTCATTTTGAGTAGGAATGTCTACTGCAACTCCACCAGAAGTAGCATCCCCGATGTCACCGATGGCTCCTTCCCCACCGCTAGTAGCTTCATCATCAGTAGCGCCCTCGGTCGGCTCCTCAGTAGTGTCATCAGTCGGCTCCTCGGTGTTCTCAGGTGGTTCGGAGTTAGGTGTTGGCACCTCACCACTTACTGTAGTTGAACCAGAACTAATGTCACCTATAGCAGATTCTCCAATTGTCGAGTCAGAGAAATCTACTCCAGAAGTAGTTCCGCTGTCAACCCCCGTAATTGAAAATGTGCTAGCACCAATATTAAAATTGGCTGTTGCCTCCATGCCTTCGCGCTCAAAATAATCATTAAGAGCATCTTGAGCAGTTGCTAAGAAAGCATCGTCCACTGAGTCCTCGCCAGTTAAACTGTTTCTTACATATCCACCACTTATTCCTATCAGTGATATAGTGGGCTTAAAAGTTCCTATGGTTGCTGGCCCAACATCAAACTCTACATCAGCAAAGTAATAACCCAGTGCCTGGTTGAGTGCCACACGCTTTGGATTGCTTAGGGTTTTATCATTAAGCATAGCACGAATGTAATTGTACATCTCAGTAGTTAGCATCTTGGATGTTGATGCGTTAGCTACATAATTATCTGACTTAAGATACCCTATAGTAGTCTCAAGAGCAGTTTCTACAGCATCAACCTTAGCACCAGATGTAACCTCGGTAGTCTCGTAGTTGTTAATATCAGCCTCAGCTGACCTAGATACTACTGTGTCATAATCCATCGAAGCTGCATAATAATCAAGCACTTCTTGCTGAGTTAAAGCAGCTGATAAAGGATACGACCTAGCATCAGTACCAACTATGCCACCAGAACATCCAGATAGTGTTGACATAATCATCATAGCAGCTAAAGCTGCCGAGATAAATCTCTTTTTATACATTTCCGAATGTTACCCCTTTCCCTGGAATATTGACTAAAAAGCTTTTAACTATTAGTCTATGTATATTGTTCTTTCCGAATTGCTCATCTAAAATATTCTTGTTTATGAGCTGTTTATTTAAGCCTTTACTTATTATGAATTGTTTGACCTCTGCGTACAATGCTTCAGCTTCCAAGTTGTCATAGTAAGTAATGGATTTAGCTGGCTGAGCCTGTGCTTTAGCCTGTGATTGGGCCTTAGCTTGATTTCGCTGCTCCATAAGCTCCTTAATCATTCTAAGTCGTTTATTCTTAGCATCCTCTTTAGCCCTCTCAGCAGCTAAACGGTCTTGCTCAAGTTTTCTACGCTCCTCTTGAATCTTAAGAAGCTCTGCTTGGCGTTGTTCTTCCTCAGCTTTTTTATTGGCTTCCTCCATGGCTTTACGCTCGGCCTCAAGTCTGGCAGTCTTTTCTCTTTCAGCCTGGAGCTTCATTTCTAACTCTCGTTGCCTCTGTTGCTCGAGCTTTTGCTCCATCTCAATCTGTTGCTGCCTCAGAAGTGCCTGCTCTTGCTCAGCCCTTCTTCTCATAGCTTCGCGTTCTTCTCTGAGCTTGTTCTCTTGTTCAATTCGAGTTTGCTCTGCTAACCTGGCTTCTTCAGCCGCTTTCTGTCGAAGTTGTTCAGCCTCTAAACGAGCTCTCTCAGCTTCAGCCCTAAGCTTAGCTGTTTCTGCCTCTGCTCTAGTCCTTTCAGCCTGAAGCTTATCTGTTTCGGCCTTAAGACGCTCAGCTTCAGCCTTCTGTTCAGCTATAAACTTTCTTAGCTCATCTGCTCTTTCATCTTGATAACTTCTCTCAAAATCAGCATCAACTCTTGATGCCTGAGTGTTAACTGACTGAACAGATGGCTTCTGGTTTACTGGCCTCTGTATTTGAGGCTTTTGTTCCACTTTCACCTGAGATTGAGCTGCATTTGGTTGTGTCTCAACAGAATCCTCAGTCTTTTTCGGTGTTGGAATAGCTCCAATAATAAATTTCTGGAGTATCTCATCAGTGTTAGTCGGAGTAACTCTGGATGTTCCCCCATGTATATCATTGTCTATTTCAAGCACTCTTTCCATATCGCCAAGATATATAGAAGGACTGGGGTTAAATCCGAAAACACTCACGCTTCACACCCCACATTTCAACAACTAAACTATTTAAAATCTATTCCCAGTTATAGGTAAGCATCCTACGATGTACAACTACTCTGCATAAACGCCGTATTCGGTGTTAATTTAAGTCATCGAATATGTGCCGAGCATCGTATTGTACGCGGTTACCTTGTCCCAGTGTTTCACTGATATATCTCTCGTCTCTATTACAAGCTACTTCCATAGTTGACATATCTGGCATGTCAACTCCCATCTTGTAAAATGCTTTAGCTACAGTTTCAATCAGCTCACTGTTTTCTTCATCTGAGGTTCCAAAGGCCACGCTACGAACATATATGGCTTCTTTCATGCTACTGCTCTTTATAGCAATGTCTCCAGGATTCACAAGGGCTCTGTCCCACTTCTTTATACCAAGTGTGTCTATAACATCTTCTGTGTCTCCCTTAACGCTGGCAGTAAACTGGAGCATTGTCCTATTAGTCTTATCAACTACTCCTGTCGCTCTGTGAGGCACAAAGATTAGTCTAATACCTTGAGATGGCAGCTGAGAAATCAATACCTGTAGCTTGGAGTTTAACTCCTTGTCAATTCCCTTACTCTCACAGTTAGATTTTACTGTGATGTACTCATCAATCACTAGATACAGTATTGGGATTTTTATACCCTTTTTCTTCAAATCCCAAATGCTATCACACTTATTATCAGCAAGTAGCTTCTTTCTCCTGGAAGCTTCATTATCTATGATATCATCCATTACTTCAATGATGTCATCATCATTATGCAGGCCAGCCACATGGGGCATCAGAGCTAACTTTTTAAACAAGTTGGATTCCTTTGGGTCTATTATGATGAACTGAACATCCTCTGGTGAGTTAAACAGCATCATACTAATTAGTATGCTTAATACATACCAAGATTTGCCGGAACGGGGTTTACCTGCTATTAACATTGTATCGAATAGCTTAGCGTCCTCAGCTACGACATTACCAAGAGCATCAACACCAGAAATAATTGGTAGCTTATTTTTCTCGTTGATGAAGAAATCATATACTTTTTGCTGTTTGAGAGTATCACCAATAGTAATAATAGCTGTTTCGCCTTTTGTAATGATTATATGGTAAAAATCGTTCTCTATGACAACAGAAGCAGTAACAGCTGTATCATAAGCAGACTCTCTGAAATAAACTTCTAATTCTCTCGCTAACTCCTGAGTTTTATTGAGCCCCCGAACTCTTTTTAGCTTAAATTCATAACTAAAATAAGTCTCATAAGCTTCAACAAGCTGTGAGTTTACTTCCTCAAGCTCACACTTCAGTAAGTTACTGAGGGCCTTCAGGGCCATAGTTTCAAAGCTCAAGAATTGGTCGGAATCAACAGGTATTTCCTTCCTAGTATAAAAGTTTGGCGTGCATAGAGGAAGGAAGTTCATAAAAGTATCTACCAAATACTTTCGATTGGTAATCGAATTTGAATGCACATTTTCCAAAGCTTGCTCGAAGTTAATTGGAGTTATATTCTCAGGAGTACCAAAGTTTGGTACAAAACTATCACTGCCGGTATTCTCGTTAGAAGTGTCACTCGGAGTATCTGCAAGGTCATCTAAACTGAACATATCGTCATCACTTCCAAAGAGGTCATCCATTATATCCCCAAGATTATTTTCATAATCCTGAGTTGCGTCTCCTTCTATTTCATTAGACACATCGGATAAATCCGAGATATCTGCATTGGACTCTTTGTCAGTCTTTGAAATGGCTATAGCAGCTAACCCTATTCCTGCCATGCCTGAACCAGCTGTTAAAGCAAATCCCAGTAACAACTGAGCTGTTATACCATGAATTCCTAAGAAGTTTAAATGGACTAAGGCAGCTATAATGCACAGTACTGTACAGACCGCGATACCTATTAACCCAGTTTTAATAAGAGTTGTACTGAAATAACCGATATCGTCCGCTGTCCTATTCTTTGTAGATTTGAATAGGTCTATAATGATTCCCCCTAATCCAGTGAAAGCTTCACCAGAATACGACATAAACTTATCAAAGTTGTCTGGCTTAGCTTGCGCTTGTTGATTAGGATTGTATCCAGTTATTTCAGCTCCAAAAGCAGCACTTCCAGCAGTTCCAAAGGGCTGGCCTTGTTGGCTAAAGTTTGTTGCTCCTAGCTGGTTTACTTGACCATTATTTGGCTGGTTAAAGGCCCCAAATGGGTCATTAGCATTTCCCGCATTGTTCTGAGCCTGTTGGTTGTCTCCACCACCCATGAAGTCCTGTAAATCATCAAATAGGTTATCAGCGAACATATCGTCAGAAGCAACAGGGTCCCCAGCGTCAGTAGAATTTGGATGTCTTATCCCTCTGACTCTGTCTTTATCCTCCTGAGATAGGTTATTACCTAAAGAAACTCCCATGATATCAACCTCCCAACCAGGACAGTAAAGACCCTATAACGAGGATAACTGCAGTCATCGTAGCCAAAAACGGCACAAACTTATCTATATTCTCTTTTGTGAAGTCATCTTTGAAACAAGAGACATAAGCTATAGCCGCTATAGCTAACCAAAATAGCAAAGGCATTATCCTCACGCTCCTTTTGATTATTCCTTAAGTATAACTCCGGTTTTAAACAGCTTAGATTTTGCAAGGCTTGCTGGTAAACGGGATTTTACGATTGCCTTTTTGCCATTATCAAGCATTACACAGAACGAGTGACGATAACGGTTACCAGAGGCACCCTCGTTAGCGCCACCATCATCAGATTTATGTGCCTTGGCTATTTTGTCTAGTGCCCATCTGCAGTCTGTTAAGTCTAGCTTTGTGCAAAACTCCAGACGAACACGGCTATCTGGAACATTACCTATTGCATAGTTCTGGATGTTTAGCCGAAGTTTCTTAGATATTTCATTTCCATCGTCTAGTATATTTGCAAGGTCATTGGTTATAATGAAGTTAACATCACCGCGCTTACGACCACCAGTCATAGCATTTGTGATTATGTCAGCGCTTCCCTCAACCTGAGACCAACGCTGGTACTCCTCCCAAACCTTTACATTAAAGCAGTGTCTTACATACTTACAGTAGTTTGAAATTTGAATTGTAACTGAAGCAACGCTCAACTGCTTTAAGGCTAGTATAGTTGGGTCCATCATTGTAGTAGCAGCACCCTTCATGCCAAATGAAAAAATAATAAAGTTACTATCATATAATTCATCAGCACTCATGGGATTCTTGAATGTACCAGACTTAGACTCGCCTTCCTCAAAATAAACACTTGCAGCGTTCATAATCTTGATTGCCGCCTTGTGTTGGATATTGTCGGAATCAGGATCTACCAGCTCTTTAGCTTCTACCATGTATTTAATCTCGTCATACACCTGTTTTAGTCTTAACCCTGAAGAACGATGCCATGTTTCCCGGTCGTCAGTTACTCCAGCACAATCATACATTCTCTGTATAGCTGTGCTTATTACTCGCTCCTCCCACAGGGTTAAGTACCCTGCTACACCAGCAACGATAACTCTAAATATTGCAAGTATATAGCTGATAGCTTGCTCCTTTAATTCACAGTCAACATCAGGGTCTCCAGTTAATCGAGGAATAACACAAGGGTCAAAGTATGTAGTACTTCCTTTGCCCATTGAGATAACTTTTACATCGGATGGATTGGCCTCAGCTATAAAGTTAGCTAGATTTGAATACTCATCACCCTCATAGTCCATTACTGTTACTACGAAGCCATCGGCTATAAGGTAAGTTAATAAGCTCTTTATCCAATAGGACTTACCACCGCCTGTGCCAGCGCTAATAAGCCAATTTTCTGCTGCGTCAGGGTCAGCCTTGAACTTTCGAAGGACTACCTCATTAGTATCAATGTCCATGCCCAGAGGAACTCCCGTAACACCAATTCGGCCTTGTTTGTAACTATTAAAGTTAGCAAGCAGGTCGTCAGTCATAACCTTATAAGATAGTTTCTCAGTTATGCCCTTAATGGTTTTAAGGTCGAATGGCCCCAAAGCTTGTAGCCAATCTACCATATTGATACGAAGTTCCCGTAAACGGATGTCTCGTAGATTACACTGCTCTTTTAAGATACGGATAGACTCCGTCATATTTAATATGCTCTCTGTATCTCTGGATGCTGTAATAGCAATTAGGAAAGCAGCCCTAACGAGTGACCGCTTTTGGTTTAGCTCTGCATCGTTGAGATATTTAGTAGAAAGCACGATACGGCGTCTAACCATATCTCCGCCACGCTGTGCACGGTAATCGAATACGTTCACTGGACCACTATTTTCGTCTACATACCGTTTCCACACAGTTAGCTTATTTCTCATCTCAGCTGAGTCCCAGTTTATCTTGTGTGGCTCACCATAAATATAGAAATCAATCTTAATTCCTGGCTTAACACACATATACCTAAGATAGTCCAGCAGCCGAGGCTGTAGGAAGTCAGGGAATTGACGAACAAGAAAGTATTTGGTAATCTGAGATTCAGAAGATATGTTAGAGAATCCAATGCATATATTGGAATTTCCCAAGCGTTGTGTAGGAGCAATAATAGCTTTTCCTGCAAGAAGGTTAGCTATTATCATATCATACATGTCTAACTTATCATGTAATTTGCCCCTTCTAGCAGCTCTCTTAGCCTCTTTAGCCTGCATTTTAGCTGATAGCTTAGGGTCTAAGGAAGTCTCATAAGTGATTTTTCCTTGATTGGCTTGAGAAGACTGCCCTCCTACACCAACTTTATTAGCTTTTTTCTTGCCAAAAGCCACCTCTTACACACCCCCATGAGCTTCCATTGATACTCTAGCAGCTGTCAATATTGTGCTGATTATTGATTTATCATTTGAGTTAGCCTTCATATACTTTGAGATTTTAGCACTATCCGTCATGCTGCTATAACCAGGTATTGTAGGAATACTAATACAACCGTCTATGTTAGGCTCAGAGGCTATTATAAGGTTTCCAGGGGTAACCTTAAGACTTGGTCTTACAGCACTGAACCCACCAGCGGAGTTAACAACAAAGATTTTAGTGACATTATTGCCTTTCACTATGTCAAGCTGCTGTCCTAATCTGTCGTATACAATGACTACATTGAATTGAGGATTTATCGAAGTCAAAACATCCTCGATAAACATTTGATTTGGCTCAGCTATTACATATTTTGTGGTGTCCTTAAGAATTTTTTGTTTGCTAGCTAAATAATCGTTTGCGTTAAGAATGGATACTCCCTTGTATAGCCCAGGTATTCCTACGCGAGAATCGTATATCAATAGCTTTATGTTTAAGTGGTAAACTTTCTTCAAAATATGGATTATGTTAGACACCAGACTGTTCGTGTATCTTGCATATGAAATCTCTTTGAAGTAAATAATACTCTGAGCTTTACATCTAATTAAAGAGGTATTTACCTCTTTGTAAGAGGTAATTACCGGAGTATTGGCAGCTGCATCCAACTGTCCCTGTAGCTCAAGAACTTTTTTATTAGCACTTGCCACATCTTTACGAAGTGTTGTTACAGAGTTAGTTAGCTTATCATTTTCTCCCTTATAGTGCTTTAGCTCCTGACGGATAGACTCGTTCTCCCCTTCAGAAGCTGATAACTTAGATTTCAAAGAGTCAATAAGGGCGTTTACCTCACCGCTATTAGTAGCATCTGCTATTCTCCTTAAGTATTCAACCAGTTCAGTGCTGCTCTGAATAGAGTCTAAATGCTGCTCAAGGAAAGCAGTTAAGCCTGTCATATCTCCAGCATTGATTAACTCGTTAATTCCAAAAAGAATAGTATTTAATTCGGAGTAAGCACTAATGTCTCCACCGACATATTGCTGAACCTCAAGAAGAGTTGGTTCGCGCTGCTCAACTACCCCAATATAATCGCTGGTAATCAGTGATAGTGAGTCAACCCTGTAAACATTGTAGTTTCTATATGATACCATTAGCATCATAATAGTTTTACGGATTTTAGACTCTTTACCAACGCATATTGTAATTAGCCGTGTCCCTGACAGTAGCATATCTACTACCTTATTATAGTATTTATACAAAGATGCACTTGTACTTTCATCAAGTACAAGGATAACAGTACTGTTAGGATCGCATATTCTCTCATCGTCAATGTTTACACTTTCATAACCATGTATACTATGGTTAATCATATACTTTCCCATGAGGTATCCTCCATTCTTATATAGTGCTGCATACCATTAAGTATGCAGCACTATATTTTTCAGAAGCTGTACGAATAAATCGTTGCCCTTCTTTGTATCAGAGTATTGCTCCTCGGCAAACCATCCATTCTCAAAGTTAGGGTCATAGGGTATAGACCCGCAAATATGCAAGTTGCTAAAAGCGTATCCAGGGTCCTCTCCTATAAGTTCTATCAGCTTTGTATCCATGATGTCAGTAACATCGGTAGGTTTCTTCAACTTCTTACCAAGAATACGCTTAATCGGTCTGTACCTATTGAATATTATCTGAGACCGACTAAACAGGGTTTCCTCCATATCATCGGAGCCAATATTACACATGGCTAGCAGCGTCTTGCTTACTCCCCAGTTACTATAATCTATTGTAAGTATGATGTTATCGGCAGTATAGATAACCTGGTCAAGGTGATGTGTAGCTGCGTCAAAAGGAACATCATAAATTACAAAGTTATGACTGGATTTAGCCATGTTAATGAAACGAGCCAGCTTATCTTTCTTAAAAGCTTCTTCTGGTTTTTTGCTATCACTTGCCATTCCCATTGTTAACAGATGGAATCCCTGTCTAATAATAGATATATAAGCATTTATACCAGAGTTGCTGTTAACTGCTGCCATTATTGAAGCCCCATCAACTTCAACAGCATCATAGTGCTCTTTTGATATGTAGGACTGAGCCTTATTGACAGTATCAAGGTCAACCAAAAGTACAGTGTAACCCATGTTGCATATGATATTAGCTAAGTTCATGGCAACTGTAGAAGTACCACTTCCGCTGCACCCAGTAACTACTATGGAATTACCTCTGCTAGCAAACGCTTGAAACGCTGCCCGTAAGTCACGATTATCCGGTCTCTTTACCTTATGCTCAGCCTCTGGTTCATCTGGCTCAGCTGTATCATTTGTCTGTTGATACCCTGCCTGTCCCCTGTAGTCATCATCATCCACTGTAACAGGAGGGTCTATATATAGCTGATTGCCATTATACTCTGGGTATACTGGCTGTTCTTGACTCTGACCATAGTCACTGTAGTCATTATTCCAATCCGCCTGAGCCTCTTGAGGCATCCCCATAGATGGGCCATTATAATCAGTGTTCTGGCCTGGATAAACTGGTTCGTCCTGTGGAATTTCCTCAGTTGGAATACCCTTATACCCACTGTCTGGGCCAGAATAATCTGGTATATTTCCAATGTTATCAGGCGGTGTAAACTCTGGCTCGCTGGGCTGGGGCTCAAATGTCTGGTCTGGCTGATTCTCCCAGCTTTGTTGGGGTTCTTGTGGCACATCTGGCCAATCTTCCTGAGGACTCCAATTGTTAGGGTCACCATCTGGCTGAGAGTAATCATCACCACTAATCGGCTGCTCTACTGGCGGCTCAACAGGCGGCTCAATAGGCTGTTGCTCTGGCCAGTCTGCTTCCGGTATTTCTCCAAATGAGTCATCAGGAAAATCTGTACTGAACCTGTCCTGTGGTACATCAGGGTTATAAGTAGGTTGCTGTTCCTCTGGCCAGTCTGCTTCCGGTATTTCTCCAAACGGGTCATCAGGAAAATCTGTATCAAACCCGTCCTGTGGCATATCAGGGTTATAAGGAGGTTGCTCCCCACCTTTACTCATATCCCAATCTATATTAGGAGTCTGCCCTTGGTCAGGCTGCTGCGTCTCTCCTACTGGTGCACCCTGACCATTCTCATTGAGCCACTGGTCAAAGTCATTTGGGTCCATACCAGAGTTGTAATCTAAGTTGTTTGCATTTCTAACAGAACCAGGAATTATATCTTCTGGTGTAAATTGGTCTGGCTCTGGAGGAATTTCTTCAGTAAAGTTATCCCCTCTATTATCAGAGATTACCTCTGTAGATTTATAAGCTAATTGTTCAGGAAATCTCCCCAACTCGGCTAGTACCAGGGCTTTAAACAGGTTAACCTTATAAGGGGGAGCTTTTACTGCTAGCTCGCTCTGGCTTTTGATAAGAAGAATTTCTTCATTAACGATTCCAGCCATCTCCTGAGTCTGAGACAGAAACACATACTCCGACTTAGGATTAGTGTTCTGGTCAATCATCTGGTTGGCAAACTCACTCAGAGTATGACGAATTTGGGTCTCGCTAGTTATGGTGCCATCTCGTGTCCAACCTGGTTCAACTAAGATGATACGGTCAAAGTATTCTCCCCTGTTAAACAGGTCCGCTACCGTATCAATGTATTTAACGGTTAAAAAGTCTACACCAGAAGATTTAAAATTATCACGAGTAGCTTTGACAATATTCTCTGTCTTAGCTCCGCCACAGATTACAACTCTCATGCATGTCCACCCCTCTTAAAAGTCTATCGTGGTATTATCTGAATCGTCGGAATCAACATCCATAGCCCAGGGGTCTTGATAATACCCGTCTTGGAACATCTGGTCTTGTTCCCCATATTGACCTTGCTGGTATTGTTGAGATTGCTGTCTATTATGTTGGCCAAACTTCCCAATTCGCTTAGAAGGTCTGCCTGCATTATGAATAGGTATTTCCCTTTCTGAAGTGTATCCCTCAGAAATTTTACTAAGGTCAATCTCAATATTGTTTTTTCTTTCATCTCTTTTTAGAGTATCCATTATAGAAATATCTTCTATTCTTCGAGCACCGCTCAAAACATCACTAGCCATTTGATAGATTTTATTTAACTCATAGGACTCTATATCTTGGAAACTTCCATCTGCATACTCAATGCCAGATATAGCAAACGGTTTTTTAGTATTTGCACCGCTCAACTTAAACATGTCCAGGGTAGCCTGGGTGTAGTTGAAGTATTTGACACCGTATACTTCCTTAACAAACTCTATTATTTCTCTAGCAGAAAGCACCCTGTATCCTATATAAGCGCCATCTAAAATTTTATATAGACACTCAATAGAGTCGTCTATGATGCTATCTACTTTCTGAAGGTCTGTAGTATAAATAAGGAAGTAATCAGACTCGTAAAGTGTTCTATGACTTATATTCTTGATGTATCCTATGGATTTTTCCATTAGGTCACATATATTTCTATTGCTACTCTTATGAACTAGCTTGTTCAGTTCATCAAGTCTTGGGTCATTTCCGGCTTGCTCCATAACATTCATCTGAACAAACCTATATTTATTGAGTATCAGCTCTCTGTAGAAATCTGATATGGCATCGTAGTGTATTTCCTTGAAGTCTGGGCTTTTACCTGTTATGGTATCACGCTCCAGTCTAACAAGGATTCCAATTTTAGTATCAGAGTAGGTCATTATAGCCCCATCGTAGCTATCTCTAATCGAGGCAATACCCCAGAAAATAGCTGGGGTAGTAACCTCATGGTCCTTCATGACCTTATACATTTTATAGTAAAACCGCTCCTCAAAAACTATGTACCTAAAGACCCACTGGGCCACCAGTAGGTATACTGCCATGATTAGCAGTATACTACCTACTGGTGTACCCTGGTCAGCAAAAGTCATAATCAAGAAGAGGAGGACGAAAAAGAGAGCCCCAATAGCAACTAATTTCTTAGTGCTCATAAAATGTTCGTCCCAGGAGCCTCCTTCTACATTCATCGGCATAAACTGGTTGCCAGCACTATCTAGCTGGCGTCTTGCTGTATTAGCCATGTTTTACCCTCCGTTCAGTTTAGACTTCTGTTTACATAAATGGGTCTATTGGTCCACTAGTCTGATTAGTGTCTATTCCACCAGTTGAGTTGTTTGGCTTGCTCTGCTTGCTCTGCTTAGGTGGAACCGGCTTTTCAGGATTTGGCTTAGGTTGATTGGGGCTAGGCGGGGCTTGTCTACCTCTACCAGTGCCTAATGAAGGGTCAGCAAATGGCTTTCTGCCATAATCTGGCTCTGCATAAGACTGTCCGGAGAAACTAGCGTCTTGGTTCACACTTAAGTCCCCACCAGTTTGTCTGGTGTCATACCCATGTGAGTTATGACCTGTTGGATTATCACCAGGTAAACCTTGCTCTGTTTGTGGTCTACTTATAGGGCCCTGATGGTTTGTCTGACCCTGCGGTTGAGCAGGCTCTCTTGGAGTACCTGTTCCATGGCCCTGATGGGTTGAACCATAGCTCTGGTCGAAATAATCGTTATGCCCAGCTGGAGCAGTATAAGCAGAAGAAGGTTCGCTGTATCCACCCTGTTCCGCAGGATGGCTATTCTCTCCGGGTGTAGATGTATTCATATCTTGGGTAGAGCTTCTATGCTCAGCTTCTTCACGCTTAACCTTACCCTCATCAATCTTACGGTCTATGTCGTCGGAGTCATCCCCAATTCCACCTGTACCGCCATTATTATAATAGTAGTTATCGTCATAGTCCTCAGCGGTATCAGACATACCAGATGCTATTGCTGCTCCGGCTACGCCACCTGCAACTGCTCCAGCTGCAGCAGCTCCAGCCATTGCCGCTCCAGAACCGCCTCCAGAACCTGACCCACTTCCATCAGGTAGTGAGTTATAACTGGAAGCACTTCCAGAACCACCAGATGGGCTATCGCCAACAGAACCAGAAGATGCGAACTCACTGAGCTTATCAGACAACTTCTCCATTGTACTACTTACATTCATACTTACCATTTCTACTGTAGCCCTGAATACTTCCATGCCCATATCCTTATAGTTCTTGATTACGAAACGGAACATAAAGTAAGAAGCCACAATATAAAGGATATTGATAATAAGAACAACGATTAAACACCAGCCGGGGTTTCCAGTGTTAATCTCAGCAGAAGGAATGGTTAGCACATCTTCGGATGTTGTCATGGATATTAGCATCTTGAATACATACAGATAAACTATGTTTACTACCAAATATAATATGTGGCAGCAAATGTATCCTATTGAAGTGTTCACTTTTGTTCTGTTGTCCTTGAACAATGCACGAATTACGGACAAATATCCAAGATAGAATAGAAGTCCAAGTACAACACATCTAACAAATGGGATACCTACGGCACACAGCCAAGCCACTACCAATAGAAGTATAGATGTAAATAGGTCGAAGTCATCTATTACTACTTCCATTGTATCTCCGTAAATAAAGGAGTTATTATGAGTGACATTCAGCATCAGCATACACATAATGCTATCAAAGCTGATAGAACGAATATCAAGGGAGTCTGGGTAGAGCTTCCAGCTGTCATTGAATAGCTTGGTAGGAGTCATAGCTTTGCTGAAAGCCATTGTAGCATCAATTGCCATTTGCTTGAGCACCACATCGCGAGTGATTCCATTCTCACCCACATAGTTTAACATCAGTGTCCAAGTACGGTAAATCTCTTGATTGAGCTCAATACACTTCAGCTCAATGAGGTTGAGGTCACCTTCGGCTAGACCTAAAGATATTCTCTGAGCCTCGCTAAACACCATTGGCCGCTCAGTTGGGTAGCAAGATGGCATCAACTGATTCGCTACTGTAGCTTTAATTCTGTTACCAGACGCATCGTAGTAGTATACATCAGCTGAAGTACTGTACTCCTGGTTACCCATTAGCTTTGTTACCCAGTTACTGCGGAACAACCAAGACTCAAGGTTACCTCTGTATATTTCATAGTCCTGAATTGTATCCGCCCCGAATACTCCAGATGTACCATCTACACCACCAGCAGCTAGCTGCACTGAGTACATATATGGAATTACATTAGTAAATAGATGCTCAAGGTCAAGCACATCTCTAACTCCATGTGTATCTTCATCTATCATGAAGCTTATATGCTGCTCCTCGTTAGTAGCCGGGTCCATTACATAATATCCTTGGAGGTCAGATACTATCGCACCCAGAGAAACCCCATTCTGGAAAGAGTCATGGGCTACTTCGTAGAAGTAATGCAAGGGGCTCTCAGTTATCCAAAGATACCCGTAAACTTGGTTCATTGTGCTTCTATCGTATCTATCATATGTTCCAGCTACCTCTTGAATGCGTGCTGAGGTGTCTTCAAGGTCTGTCCTAATATTACCAAGGGATTGTAGCTCTGTAGCATAAGCTTCAGACCAATCTTCCACATTGTCATAGTCAGAAATAGAAGTGCTACCCTCTGGCATTGCTAACAATGTAGCGTCTATTAGATAGAAATAAGTATGTGGTAAATCAGTATTACGCTCATAAGAAATACTCTTATAGTTTAATCCTTGAACTCTATCAGGCTCAGTGTACCCATTCCAAGCAGTTATGCGCCCGCTCTCCGTTGTTAGCCCACTCGAGTTTTCATAAGTTGCTGGAGTGATACCAGTTGCCTCAGCTTGACCATTAACTGTCTGAGAGTACAAAGCATCATCTGGACGGTAGAACCAGTACATGTTACTTAAGTCCTCTGCTTTATCAGACAGCGGAACATACACATAATCTGCTGTACCCTCACTATTAGTGAACTGTCTCAATATCATTGGCAATAGCCAACGAGTGGATTTGAATTGCTGAGCTTCCTCCCATGCTGTATTAGTAGAAGAAGTTACCTTGTTAGAAATGTCTTGCTGAATATTGATAAATCTGTCCAGGTAAACTGATTTTACCGTTTGTGCTATACTGAATACCTGAGCTGCATCATCAGCCCCCAGTGCTCCGTATACATCAGACATGCTTTCCTGCTGCTTGAGCAGTTGAGACTCTGTATCAGCATTAGATATTTGTTCACTCAAAGACCAATAGGTCATCTTATCGGAGAATATGTCCTGAACCACATTATTAGAAACATATGGAACGATTTCTCCAGTCGCAGGGAGGACTAATACTACATTTATAACTAGCACTATTGCTAGTAAGAACCAGCTTGTCTTTCTCTGCTTTAGTACACCAACAATTACAACTAGTACTATACCTATACCTATTAAGTATACTGCATAAGTTGCGTAGTCAGACATTAGCCAAGCTGTCATGAAGTTTGTCGAATAGTTCTCTACAGCAAGGAATCCAGTATTATTTCTGGTAGTCATCATGTTGTAGTTGTAAGTAGAAGCACTACCATAAACTATTCTCTGATACTGCTCATAAATTGTTGTCTGAAGATTGGACATAGTTATCAGATTACGGTAGTTCTGACCTTCTTCAGATGTTGGATTTAACAGCATATAAGTATATTGCAGAATTTCCTTCTGCATATCTTCTTCTGACTTAATGTTGGTTACTACATTTATATCTTGGATTAAGCTCTCTTCAGTAAAGAGTAATGGGTCTAAATCAGATTTTGGCTCTCCAGTTAATGTGTCAAAATCTAAATTATACCAATCAAGATAAGTTAAATAAATGTAAGAAGCATAAACGGAGAAGTCTGTTCCCTCTCTCAATCCTAAGATTGAGCATACTTGCTCGAGTGTAGGGGATGTCTGGTACACTTTTACAGAACGACCAAACATGACCCTCTCAATATAATCTCCACCCTCTGCATCTATAAGACCGCCTAAAGTAGTGTTATCCCAAGTATACTTAGTTTTTAACCCAGCGTTATCAGTGTTGCTAACATCGTGATAAGCTAGCATTTCTACAGCGCTTCCCCAGTTGAACATTGCTCCTATAGTTATGGCAGAGAGATTAGCTTGATTTGAAACAGAGAACAAATCCGTATAATGTCTCCAGAAAGCCTGGGTCAGTTCAGATGGATGCTCAACATCATCTGGGTCAGTCTTAGTGGTCATATCTCCTATGAGAGCTTTAGCTAAATCATGAGGGTTATCCCACTTTGAAAAGGCAGATGACACCAAAGATGGGCTAACATCACTAATTTTTCCCTCGTACACCTGGTAGCAGAAGTCAACGAAATTACGATAAACTGACCACTGGTTTAGCTTACCCTTATCACTGACACCTGGATCAATTTGAACAGGAATGATAAAGCTATTTTCAAATAAGGGTATCTCAGCATCTTTAGCGTTTCTATCCTTAGTATAATCCAAAATGTAGGTTAATTTTGGGGCATCTGCCGTATCATTACGTAAGAAGTTTGTCAATGAGCTACTGCTTTCCAATGCGTTAGATACAATTGAAGACGCAGTATCGTTAAGCCCCTGCCCCTTAAGAGTTTCTTCACTAGTATTATATGGCTCAATCTTAAAAGGCACATCATTAGCCTCGTCATTTATATCTAAATCAAAAAACTCCTTATACAAGGAACCAGTGTTTATCTTCATTGTATCTGCAAAAGAAGTATGACTTTGAGCGGCTAATGTATCTGTGTCGTAGAAGATAGCCATACCGCTAGATTTTGTATACTGACCATTGGAGAAAGCTAAAATACCAGATGCAAAATAGTTATCACTATTGAAAAAGTCAGAGGCAAGGTTATCAGTATAAGCATCCTGGCCAGCAAAATTAAGCATATTGGCTTTACTATTTGTAGCAGACCCAGCATTGAATACAAGACTATTAACCAAGTTATAACTTGGCTCTTGAGTTAAGTACTGGTTAGCAGAAGCAGGAACGACTACAATGAGTTGCCCCTCTTTCATGAAAGTTATATTGCCATAGGAATCAAGGTATAACGGATATTGATTCAGCTCATCAATAGAACTAACATTTAGTAGGTCAGCAACCTTATCCCTGAAGTCCCCAGATAGCGCTCTTGTTATAGCCCCATTAAACATGGATATGTCCCAAGTATTTATGAAGTCTAGAACAACTTTATAGTTTCCGTTTACATCAACAGCAAAAGTTGGTAAGTTAGCATTAGTTACAGCTGCCATATCTGGATAGTAAACATTCTGAATAATAGCGTTATCCATTTGCTGTGCTATGCTAGCTCCAACACCAACTATAGCTCCACTAGCAGTAGTAGCAGCCACTGCAGCTACAGCCCCAGCAGCGGCAGGCGGAGCTGCTAAAATTGCACCGCCAGAATGAGCTCCTATAGCAACTACTCCAAGAGTACTTACAGCAGCCCCAGCAGCAGTCCCCTTCATTATGTTACCCACCCAGTCTACTGCTTTAAACTTGCTAAAGTCAGTCCAAGAAGCATTAACGTCAGCATCATCAGCATTATCTACTGTTACGAGAAATAAGTCGGCTAGAGTAGCATCTCGTTTAGTCTGAGACTGTGTGTAAGTTCCGTCATCAGTTGTCTCAGTAGACCCAGTGTTGGAGCTAGAGTTAAACATGCTCAGTGCTAGAAATCCACCGCCAAAATATCTGTTATAAGAGACCTCAATCTTTCGTGCTCCGGTGCTCTGATTGTTTATAGCATAAGTAGTTAGGTCTTGTAAAGTTTGAGAGTTTGCTATGTCACTACCAGAAGCGAAAGACAGTGCCATTGTACCGCTACCCTCGCTTCCCGAAGATGCGCTCAAGTTAAAAGCAGACTCATAGGAATCTATGAATGGGGTACAAAAATTACTAAGAAAAATTCCCCATACTATTGTCTCCCACTTGTTCCAATCCTCTGTAACAGCATCGTTGTTCAGTACCGGAGAGCCTAAAGCATTATTACTACCAAGTGAGTCTAAGATTCCATTCCTAGCATAAGATAAATCCATCACAGATATCATTAGGCTTAAAATAGTTACAATGGCTAGTGCTCCGGCAGCTAACCTTTTAAATAGCTGTTTACTGAAAGCTTTAAAATGTATCAGTTCCAAAACTTTCAACCCCCTATCATTTCACCTATGCTTACTGCTATTCTACCAAGTGTTTGGGTTAAGAACGAGACTATTGATACAATATCAACAAGGATTAACAATAATCCAATAACGATAATCTTGAAGCAAGAAAGTAGCATGCTTTGGAACCCAACATAGGAAACATGGTTATTTTCCTCTGAACCCTTAAGCTCCTCATCTCCAGCTACCGCTACTAATCGTCCAAACGATACTTTTTGAGTTAGGTTAAGCCCAAGGTCAACACTAGTGTCTGCAACCCAGCACATCATAAGTATGAAAGCATATCCCACAAGCACATACCCGAGAACCTTAAAAAATGTTCTTAATGTGTGAGTTTGACCAGCTTGAGCCTCAGCGTCAAGTTCCTCTTGCAGTTTTGACAAAGTATCAAGGTCAAGCATAACGTAGCCAGCTTGGCCAAGCTCATAAGTATAATTCTCTTTTAAGTAATTAAGAACTTCTTGTGTTCCAATCTGATAAGTAAAGTCATGTGACTTTAGCCATAAATTCCACCAAGAAGTAGATTCTGTATCTGATTCAGCAGCAATCCAGTTAAGTAAGCCAGACTCTTGATAATTTTTGGATACTATTAAACCATAGAAGAGTGGTTTGGCATCTTTTAAGTTTTTATCTCCTTTAGCTACTATGTCTCCTGGGAATGGTATACCACATTGTATGCTGTCCCTTGCTATTCCTCTGAGCATCTCTACTTTATCAGTCTCATAATTAGGTATTGTAGATAGCTCGGCACAGAAATTAGTCTCATCTTCCTCAGTAGATACTCCCTCAGCTGTTGAATTTGGTATGTACTTTACATAAGGTAAAGTAGTTTCCCCACCTGTACCAGCTAGAGCTGAGTAATCGGCAAAGTTGTTTATATCAAAAGACATTGCGCCTTCTAATACAGTACCATCTTTATTACATATCTTAGCCACTTCTTGGTTAAGTGGCCCGCTAAAATGTAGTATGCGTATCTTTCGACCAAAAGCTACGAATGTTTCCCCTGGTGTCACATTTGGGCTATAGCTTATTTCAAGATAATCCCTAAGTACTATACGGGGTATTGATGCTTTAACGCCTTTGTCACCGAACTCTAAATTCCAAGCACCAGAAGTTGGGTCATCATCTACGCCAGTCTCACCATGTATTGTGAAAGAAGATGTGTCTGGGCTTCCTCCGCTGAGGCTTATGTAAGGGTCCTCAGAATCAACTTCTGATTCATTCGCTATACGGCCAGTATAGTCAGTCATATTTCCGCTTTCACTGACTTTATAAAGCTTTCCAGTCTTAATGTTTATCTCCAAATTGCTTTTAGCTATACTAGCCTCATAATTTTGACCATCTTCAGATAAATCAAAGCCATCCACATATCCAACAGGGTATTGTAATAAATATACCCTGCCTCCCGATTCGGTAGTTGTTACTAAATACTTCTGCTCGCCTAGTCCAAGCTGATTTCTTATATTTTCAAATGCTTCTTGGTTAAATTCTTTAAACCTAACCACCATAACCGGGTACCCACTCTGCCTGATGACAAGGTCTTTACCCGGTATGCTTCCAGTCAACCCACTCAAGCCACTGTATAAACTATCTCTTTCCACCAAATCTTTAGAGTCTGTTACTTTTTGATTCTCGTCTACCCAAGTTATAGCTGGCTCTTTAGACACATTTATTATTTTAGAGTCCTCATTATCTTGGTCAAGAAGTGTAACAGTGTTTCCATCAGAATCCTTCAGTTCGTGAAAGAAATTTCCAGAGTTTTGAAAAAATGCTTCAGTTACCAAGTCATTATTGATGTATTTGTTGAGAAATGCGCATACAGAATCAAGACTCACATTTTCATTGAGTACGTAAATTGGATAATTCATAGCCTTTTGAATTTCTTGGGCTGCTGAATCCCCTATTAGCTCTATTGGCTGAATTGTAGCTCCAGCAGTATCCAAAGGTGCAGCGTCACTAAGTGCTTCATCTGCTTCCTGCCTAGCTATACAGTCTAATAAAAAATTTGCTATCTTTTGCTCTGTGCAGCAATTAGGCCCAGTGTGTTCGCCATTAGTACAGGGATTTTCAGTAGGCATTAAACGCCAATCTACTATTCCCTTAGATAATGTATTTAGCCCAGAAAGTACCTCTTTTTCTTCATCAGAATTAAGCTTATTTAATATATTTTTGTATATGGTATCCATGTTACTTGTAACATTCTCTAGAACAGTATCACTTATAAGTCCGGCTTTATGTAACTCATTAGCTATGTTCATATTCATCTGCACACGCTGTTGTAATGCAGTGTACAGGTCATCTACAGCCCCAGGAGCTATAGTTATACTACCACAACTAGACAAAGGTAAAGTACATACCATCACAGTGG
>ERZ1090869.386-NODE-386-length-23826-cov-7.413193_pt1 | contig 23826 bp, 23 predicted proteins | sample MGYA00478474_ERZ1090869 | MGnify/ENA primary metagenome ERZ1090869 (study PRJEB33644, sample SAMEA5815748) | chicken gut metagenome | biome: Chicken; feature: Gastrointestinal Tract; material: Caecum | place: Ireland | collected 2019-01-01 | study: A study of the... | reverse complement strand
TTGCATAGGTAACAACAGAATACAGCATGATTGGGTTAAACCCGGTTCTTCCCTTGTCTGAATAACAGGCCAGCAGGCCCGAAAAATCTAATTCCTCCATTACGTTTTTCAGGGTATAGACTGGATCGTCGTCGGGTAAACTCAATTCGAAGAAACTGAAGTTAATTTTTTGTTGCCCAATTTCAAAAAAGTCGTTATAATAATCTTGTTTTAGCATAGTTCCATTATAACATGGAACGGAGAGCAAGATGGTTGTCGTTAGCCATCTTTTTCTCTTTTTATAGGATAAATTTCAGGGGCAGATGTGACTCGCATGAGTCACATCTGCCCCTGATTTGGACTATCTATTTCCCGACAGCCCCCTGGTTCTGATTTTCTCTCTCAGCGGACTGAAGAAGAAACGAGTCTGCCTGGGCCGGCTGTGCATTACGCCTCTTCTTGTTTTTGTGGGGATCGTAGTGATCACAACAGTGCTGGAACTGTCCGGAAGCTATATTATGGAACTTATTTACGGAGAATGGCTTTGGGATTACACCCGCTTTTCATTTAATTTTCAGGGGCGCATCGCCCTCAATCCCAGTCTCCGCTTTGGTATAGGCGGCATGATCTTCCTCTATGGATTTCAGCCTCTCTTTGAAAAGCTTACGAGCCGCTGGTCTGACCGGGTTCTCTATACCGTCAGCGCTGTTCTGGCTCTTTTGTTTCTGGCAGATGTCATTTTTACACTGCTTTGATCTTACTGAATATTTCTCCGATCGGGGCGGCAATACTCAGTTCAGCGCGAACTGTCTTTGCCGTCTCTGATTTATTGATCACAACCAGATGCTTTCCGCGGAAATAATCAATAAATCCTGCTGCCGGATAGACTACAAGAGAAGTGCCGCCGATGATCAGCGTATCTGCCGCGTCAATCGCTTCCACAGCTCCCTGGATCGTCTTCGGGTCAAGTCCTTCCTCATACAGCACCACATCCGGCTTAATTATGCCGCCGCACTCACATCGGGGGACTCCGTCTGCCGCCTTTACATATTCCGCGTCATAGAATCTTCCGCACTCCATGCAGTAATTCCGGTGGATGCTTCCGTGCAGTTCATATACCTTCCTGCTTCCGGCCGCCTGGTGGAGTCCGTCAATATTCTGGGTTACTACTGTGGTCAGCTTACCTTCTTTCTCAAGTTCTGCCAGTTTGCAGTGGGCCGGGTTCGGCTGCGCGTCAAGAAGCATCATTTTCTCTTTGTAAAACTCAAAAAATGCTTCTGTATACTGCACAAAAAAGCTGTGGCTTACCACCTGTTCGGGGGAATACTTATACTTCTGATGGTAGATTCCGTCCGCGCTTCTGAAATCCGGGATCCCGCTTTCCGTAGATACACCTGCTCCGCCGAAGAATACAATCCGGCTGCTGTCATCGATGATTTTCTGCAGTTCTTCTATTTCTCTTTCATACATACCTGTCACCCTCTTTTTGCAGAATAATACTTTCCTTTTTGCTTTGCTGCTCTGGCTTCAGTCTGCTTTCAGCCGCCCTGCCGCAATATGCTTGTCCATAATCTCAAGCATCTTTTCCCAGACGATCTCCGACGTCTCCGGGATCCGGGCATTGCGCCTGCACACCTGGGATTTGTGCACACCGTGTTCCTCCCAGCTTTTCCCCTCCGAAGCATCGTTTAGGAGAAGCGGTTGGAAATTATCCAACAGGTGAGCGTACTTCGCATCTGCGGTCTCATATTCTTCAAATTCATCCCACAGTTCCCTGAAATAGATTCCCTGGTCTTCCGGGAGAATTCCGAAAATGCGCTTCGCCGCTTTTACCTCTCTCTCTCTCTTCGTAGCCGCACCTTCCATGTCATAGGCATAGGTATCCCCGGCATCTATTTCCACCAGATCGTGTATCAGGACCATGGTCATTACCCGCCCCAGATCCACATCTTCCGCCATATGTTCTTTCAAAAGTACCGCGGCCAGCGCCAGATGCCAGGAGTGTTCCGCATCGTTTTCCTTTCTCTTTCCGTCCGCCAGATAGGTCTGCCTGAATATGTTTTTGACCTTGTCCACTTCGATCAGAAATGCGATCTGCTTTTTCAGCCGGCTCTTTGCTTCCGGGTTGTTTTTCTCCATAAAACTCATCTGCCTTTCTTTTTTGCTCTTCTTTATCTGCCATTATAGCATATGTATGTTTTTACGCCCAGAGAAGAATCTCCCTGCTATAAAGGAACCATCCCGTTTCAAGCAAAAATCCTCTGCATACAAAACTGCTGTTTTGCAATACAGAGGATTTTCTTATCGTTTTTACATATTATTTTTTACAGTTCTACTTTTCCTGTTGTGTCGCCGTTGACTACATAGTAAGCTGCAGACTCTTCCGGTTTGAGATAAATCTTAACATCTTTCATGTCGCCGACCTTGTTTTTAAGGACCTTGGTCCAGATCTCTTTCACTTTCTGGAAGATTTCCTTGTCTGTGTACTCTTTTCCTGCAAACTGAAGGAACATTTCTGTCTTAACCTCAGCCTTCTTTGCCGGAGCTTTCTTTGCGGCCGGTTTCTTAGCTGCTGCCTTCTTTGCCGGAGCTTTTTTCTCAGCTGTCTTTGTTTCTGCTGCCTTGGTCTCTTCTGGTGTATCTACTAAAACTGCTGCTTTTGTCTCAAGCTTCTTTGTTGTATCTTTCTTTGTCTCGATTGCTTTGGCAGGTGCTTTCTCTGCCTTTGCCGCCGGTTTTGCTGCTTCTTTTACCTCAGCTGCCGGCTTTGCTGCTGTCTTTTTCTCAGCTGCTGCCTTTGTTGTTGAAGATGCTTTTTTAACTGCCATACTTGTTTCCCTCCTAAAATAATTCCAACCAAGTATTTCTCCGCCGCCGGTACGTTTTCTTCCGGCGCCGTTTAGAATTCATCTTATTCCTCAAAGTTCCAATGGGATTGTACATCATTTTTCTGCAAACGTCAAATTTTTTTATTAATTATCCGATTTCACCCGGTCTTTTTACTTTTCTCACCATATCCCTTGAAAAAATCAGACAGTCCGTTAAGCGTTTTTATCAGTATGGCAATTTCTTTCTCATCCAGATTTTCAAGCACAGCCTCCGTCATCTTTTTATGATATTCTTTATGATGGTCGAACGCCTTTTTCCCTTTCTCGGTGAGACCGATAAACACAACCCGCCGATCCGTTTCACTTCGCTTTCTCACCACATATTTTTTATTCACCAGACTGTTGATCGAAGTCGTAAGGGAACCTGCTGTAATGCCCAGCTTTTTCGCCACCACAGACATGGTATTTTCCCCGGAAAGACCGATTGCTTCAATGATATGCATATCATTGTTGGTAATATCTTTGAATTCTTCGGTTATGATCGCTTCTTCTTCCAGCTTCAGTATTTCGTTAAACAGATTGACCAGAATATCATTGATGGTTTCATATGCATCCACCAGTCTGTCTCCTTTCTTTCCGGGCGGCATTTCTCTTGCCTGAAGCGCCGAAATGCCTGGTTTAAATAAACAGTGACTGTATTACTTCACTGACGGTTTCTATTTTCTTAGATTTATATGCTTTGGCTCCGCAGAACAGAAGCCCTTTTTCCACATTTCCTTTTACTGCATCGATCAGGCTGTCTGTAATACAGTAGGGGATCTGAGCGGGACTGCACTTTGCAAGGCATCCGTGGCAGGGGCTGTGGCTGATCTTCTCCCCGCCCATCACACGCTTCATCAGAGGATTTATGATCGCTCTTCCCGGCATTCCCACCGGACTTTTTACGATCTGGATATCTTCCTCAGATGCATTGATATATGCCTCTTTATAACGGATATCCGCATCACATTCCTCTGTGGTAACAAACCGTGTAGCCACCTGCACGCCATCTGCGCCCAGGGCCATCACCCGTTTTACATCTTCGCTGTCGTAGATGCCTCCCGCCACAACGACAGGAATCCGGGTCTGGTATTTTTCTCCGTAAGTTCTCACCGTACCTATGATTTTTTTTATCTCTTCCCCGTAGGACTCCTCTGTATAACTGCAAAGTTCTTCCTTCTGAAATCCCAGATGTCCTCCGGCCAGAGGGCCCTCGATCACGACCAGATCGGCCGTACGCCTGTATTTTCTGTCCCAGTATTTTAGAATAACCTTTGCCGACCTGTCTGTGGATACAATGGGCGCTATCTTTACGGAACTGCCCTCTGTCAGCGCCGGCAGCTCAGTTGGAAGCCCTGCGCCGCAGATAATAATGTCAGCTCCGGCTTTTACGGCTGCTTTCACATGAGCCGCATATTCTTTCAGCGCTGTCATAATATTATATCCTATAATTCCATCGGGAGAAATGGCCCTGGCCTTTTTCATTTCAGTCTCGATCGCTCTTGCATTGGCTTCTGCCGGGTTTTTATCAAACCCCGGATCCCGATAGCCGATCTGAGCTGTGGAAATAATGCCGATGCCGCCTTCCTTTGCGACGGAACCTGCAAGGCGTCCAAGACTGATGCCAACTCCCATTCCTCCCTGTATAAGTGGAAATCTGGTGATCTTATCACCTATTTTCAGATTTTTCATATTGCCCTCGCATTTCATTTTGTTCCCGCGGACCGTTTCCGGCGCCGCACAGGTCGTTCTGCAGCCTATATATTCCGAAATCGTCTGTATCTTCTGTCTGTCAGTTCTTCCGGGTTCATAATCGTATATTTTTCAAGGAAATCCATAATCTGGACTTCCAGTTCCATAGTCACAGATTCCATAGTCTCTGTCGTAAACTCATCCGGTTCCGCAATAACCTGCTCCACAATTCCCAGCTTTTTCAGATCGTCGGCCGTCAGTTTCATGACCTCTGCTGCCTCTGCCGCCCGTTTGCTGTCCTTCCAGAGAATACTTGCAAAACCTTCCGGTGAAAGTACAGAATAGATGGCATTTTCCAGCATCCATACTTCATCTGCCACAGCCATGGCAAGTGCGCCGCCGCTGCCTCCTTCTCCGATCACAACAGAGAGTACCGGAACGTTCAGACCGGAAAGTTCATACAGATTTCTGGCAATAGCCTCTCCCTGGCCCCGCTCTTCTGCCTCCAGGCCACAGAATGCACCCGGAGTATCGACAAAACAGATCACAGGACGTCCGAACTTTTCAGCCTGCTTCATAAGCCGGAGCGCTTTTCTGTAACCGTCCGGAGACGGCATGGAAAAGTTGCGGTCAAGATTTTCCTTCGTAGTCTTACCCTTTGCCTGGGCGATCACAGTCACCGGCATTCCGTGAAAATGCGCTATACCGCCCACGACCGCATGATCGTCTTTAAAATATCTGTCCCCGTGAAATTCCATAAAATCATCAAACAAAGCTTCAATATAATCGGTTCCTACGGGACGGTTCTTCTTCCGGGAAAGCTGAACGCGTTCCCATGCGCTTAAAGATTTTCCGGTCTTTGCAAAACCTCCGGTCATATTGCGGGCCGCTTTGACATCTGTGTCTTTGAAGCCTTTCTCAGCATGCATTTTCAGGATCTGTCCCAGTACATCTTTCATCTCTTCCCGTTCTACGATCCGGTCCACAAAACCGTGTTCCACAAGAAACTCAGATCTCTGGAATCCTTTCGGAAGCTTCTGTCCGATGGTCTGCTCAATAACCCGGGGACCTGCAAAACCGATCAGTGCCTTTGGCTCCGCCAGAATAATGTCGCCAAGCATGGCAAAACTTGCCGTAACACCTCCGGTGGTAGGATCTGTCAGCACGGAAATATACAGAAGTCCTGCGTCACTATGCCGTTTCAGCGCCGCTGAAGTCTTTGCCATCTGCATCAGCGAGACAATACCTTCCTGCATCCTTGCTCCCCCGGAACAGGCAAAAATAATTACCGGAAGCTTCTCTTCGGTAGCGCGTTCCACTGCCCGGGCAATCTTCTCGCCTACAATATGTCCCATACTCGCCATCATAAAACGGCCGTCACAGATACCGAGCACAACCGGACTGCCATTAATGGACGCCTTCCCCGTCACAACCGCCTCATTCAGGTGCGTGCGTTCCTTCAGCCCGGCTACCTTTTCCTCATATCCTTTAAAATCAAGAGGATTGACAAAAGGCATCTCCTTATCCCACTCCTCAAAAGAGCCCTCATCCGCGATCATCTCCACACGCCGGTAAGCATGTACCCGGAAATAGCCCTTGCACTTCGGACAGATATAATATCCTTTTTTCACATCCTCTGCAATAATCGCAGCCCCACATTTGTTACACTTGCGCATCAGCCCCTGGGGAACTTCCGGTCTGGCGTTCTTCAGCGCAATATAATGCTGACGGCTGCTTGTTTTCTTAAACATGTTCTGTAACTTCACTTGAGATTACCTCCTCAAAGGGGTCAGTCCCCTTTTGGCCAAGTCGTCTGACAATTCACATTTTTTCTATAAATTCGATATCAATATTTCCCTTTATGAAATCTGGATGATTCAGGATTTCGTACTGATAATCTACGTTTGTGTCGATTCCTTCTATGATCACCTCTCCCAGCGCGCTTCGCATTTTGCGAATGGCCTCGCTTCTGTTTTTGGCGTGAACGATCAGTTTTGCCAGCATGGAATCATAATAAGGCGGTACGGTATACCCGCTGTAAATGGCAGAATCAATACGAACGCCTTTCCCGCCGGGCAGATACATATCTGTGATCGTTCCCGGCGACGGACGGAAGTTTTTCTCTGGATTTTCCGCATTGATACGGCACTCGATCGCGTGTCCGGTAATGTGGACATCCTCCTGCTTATAGCTGAGCGGCCGTCCGTCTGCAATACGGATCTGTTCCTTGATGAGGTCAATGCCTGTCACCCACTCGGTTACCGGATGCTCTACCTGGATTCTTGTATTCATTTCCATAAAATAGAAGTTCCCGCTTTTCTCCAGAAGGAACTCGATTGTCCCTGCATTGGTGTACTCCGCCGCTTTCGCCGCTTTCACCGCGGCCTCTCCCATCTTCTGACGAAGCTCGGGAGTAAGCGCCATTGAGGGGGATTCCTCGATCATTTTCTGGTGATTTCTCTGAATAGAGCAGTCTCTCTCTCCCAGATGGATCACATTGCCGTGCTCATCCGCCAGAATCTGGAACTCTATGTGGCGCGGATGCTGTACAAAGTGTTCAATGTACATAGTATTGTCGCCAAAAGCCATCTGTGTCTCTTTCTGAGCTGTTTTGAAACTGTTTTCAAATTCTTCCGGCGTCCCGGCAACACGCATGCCCTTCCCGCCGCCGCCCAGCGCAGCTTTTACAATAACCGGATAGCCGATCTCTGCAGCCACTTTTGCTCCTGTCTCCGCGTCATAAACCGGCTCGTGACTTCCCGGAATAACCGGTACTCCTGCCGCAGCCATTGTATTTCTGGCCTCGGCCTTATTTCCCAGTCTGCGGATCACTTCTGAATTCGGTCCGATAAATGTAATATTGCACTGTTCGCACAACTCTGCAAATTTACTGTTTTCCGACAAAAATCCAAATCCCGGATGAATGGCATCCGCCCCGGAAATAAGTGTGGCGCTGATAATATTCTGCATATTCAGATAACTCTCGGAAGACGGAGCCGGCCCGATACAGACGGCCTCATCTGCCAGCTGTGTATGCAGCGCCTCTCTGTCAGCCTCCGAATACACCGCAACTGTCTCAATCCCCATTTCGCGGCATGCCCGGATAATGCGGACCGCTATCTCGCCGCGGTTTGCAATCAATACCTTTCCAATCATCTCTGCACTATTCTCCTACCATAAATGTCAGTTCTGCACTGACAACAACTTTTCCATTAACAGAAGCGACTGCCTCTCCTACTCCTACCGGGCCTTTACGTTTAATAATCTTTGTCTCCAGCTTCAGCGTGTCTCCCGGAAATACCATTCCTTTAAAACGGCATTTCTGAACTCCGCCGAAAAATGCGATCTTTCCCTTATTCTCAGGAACACTTAAGATTGCAACGGCTCCTGCCTGAGCCAGAGCCTCGAGAATCAACACGCCCGGCATAACCGCTTTCTGCGGGAAATGCCCCTTAAAGAAATCCTCTCTGTAAGTTACACATTTATATCCCACTGCAAATTCACCCGGCTCATAATCCTCGATTTTATCAAGGAGAAGAAACGGATGTCTGTGAGGGATGATCTCCTGGATCTGCTCTATATTCAAACTGTTCATATCCTATATACCTCTATTCTTAAAATACTGCCGCATGTGCTGCGTGCTACATACTTCCGTCCGCTCATGCCAGCTCAAATCCGCTGCTTCGCAGCTCCTTTTCGCTGTATGGCTGCCGCCATATGTCCCGCATGTGCTGCGTGCTGCGCCCTTCCGTCCGCTCATGCCAGCTCAAATCCGCTGCTTCGCAGCTCCTTTTCGCTGTATGGCTGCCGCCATATGTCAGAATAATCTCTCCGTCTGCCGCAGGCCTGCCTGCACAGCCGGACAGATTATTCTACCGCATGTGCGGACTAGCTGATGACAAAGAGTGGCTGGCCGTATTCTACTGCCTGGCCGTTTTCTACCAGGATTTCTGTTATGGTTCCTGTGAAATCGCTTTCAATTTCATTCATCAGTTTCATTGCCTCTACAATGGCCAGTACCTGGCCTTCTTTTACGCTGTCGCCGACTTTTACAAAGGGATCTGCGTCCTCAGCCGGAGCCGCATAGAACGTTCCGACCAGAGGAGATTTTACGACATTTCCTTTTACTTCACCTTCTGCGGATGCCTCCGCGGGAGCCTCGGCTCCTGCCGGAGCGCTGACCGGAGCTGCTGCCGGAACCGGAGCTGCTGCCGGAACCGGCGCCGGTGCGGCCGGCATTACCGGCGGTGCGATCACAGGCGCTGCCGGTGCCTGTACCTGAACGATCTTATCGCTTGTCTTTTTCAGAGAAAGTTTTACTCCGTCTTCTTCATATTTAAACTCTGTAAGTTCAGAGTCTGAAACAGCCTTTATTAATTCCAATACCTGCTCAACCTTCATCGCACACACCTCTTACCCTTCATATTTCTTCAACAGCAGCGTTGCATTGTGTCCGCCAAATCCCAGAGAGTTCGTAAGGACATAATTTACATCTTTCTCAACCGGAGCTCCTACTGCATAATTCAGATCGCATTCCGGATCTACATTTTCCGTACCCACGGTCTGGTGAATAAACCCATCCTGAATGCTCTTCACACATACGACAAATTCCACGCCGCCTGCTGCGCCCAGCAGATGTCCGATCATGGACTTTGTGGAGTTCACCACTACATCCTTTGCCGCATCGCCCAGAGCAAGCTTAATGGCCTTTGTCTCAAACAGGTCATTGTGATGGGTACTTGTTCCATGCGCGTTAACGTAATCAATCTGCTCCGGCTCAACGCCGGCTTCCTTCATAGCCAGCTTCATCGCCATACCTGCTCCCTCGCCGTCCTCTGCCGGGGAAGTGATATGGTACGCATCGCCGGTCGCGCCGTAGCCTACAAGTTCTGCATAAATCTGCGCCCCTCTTGCCTTTGCATGTTCCAGTTCTTCCAGAACGACGATTCCCGAGCCCTCGCCGAGCACAAATCCGTCTCTGTCTTTGTCAAACGGACGGGAAGCATGTTCCGGGTCGTTTGTTGTGGAAAGCGCTGTCAGTGCAGTAAAACCTGCAATTCCTGTAGGGCATACAGAAGCCTCTGTACCGCCTGCCACCATCACGTCCGCATCGCCATACTGAATCGCGCGGAACGCATCACCGATACAATGTGTACCGGAAGCACAGGCTGTCACCACGTTTGTACATTTTCCCTTCAATCCAAGCTGAATGGAAATATTTCCTGCCGCCATATTGGAGATCATCAGAGGAACCATCAGCGGGTTTACCTTATTCGGACCCTTTGTCAGGATCTTCTCATAGTTTGTCTCCACACACTGCAGGCTTCCGATACCGGAGCCCACGATCACACCGCACCGGAACGGATCTTCATTTTCCATGTTCAGTCCTGCGTCCTCAAAAGCCTCTTTCGCCGCAGCAACCGCATACTGTGAAAAAAGCTCCATTCTCTTTGCCGCCTTGAAATCCATGCGTTCCTTAGCGACAAAACCTTTTACCTCCGCTGCGATCTGTACCTTAAACTCAGACGCATCAAACTTTGTAATCGGTCCTATTCCGACCTTACCTTTCTTAATCCCGGCCCAGAACTCATCCACCGTATTTCCGATCGGTGTCACAGCCCCCAGCCCGGTCACTACAACTCTTCTCTTCATAAAACAAATCCTTTCCAAAGCCGGTTTTTCACCGTGCTTCATCCATCATTCCTGTCAGCTTCTGTCGCGAAAATCCTCTACCAGAACCAGCTTTCCTGTCTTTATCCCAATTGCATTCTTTTCCTGAAGATTCAGTTTTCTGCACAATCCGGCAGGATACTGCCTGTGTCGTTACTAAGGGCCGTTAAAAGAACGCCGGCACTTAGGCCGCGTCCAGTGCGTCCTTAGTACCGCTGCGTTCTTTTCCGAGCGAAAGCGTGTCCGCAGAAATGATACAGGCAGCAGTCCGCGGATATGCAGAAAACTGAACTTACATAGCCATTCCGCCGTCTACGTTAATTACCTGTCCGGTGATATACCGTGCTCCTTCAGACGCCAGAAATGCCACTGTATTTGCAATATCCTCTGTCTCTCCGAATTTTCCAAGGGGAATCTGAGCAACCGCTCCTTCCTTCACCTTATCGGAAAGCACCTCTGTCATCTCTGTGTTAATAAATCCCGGAGCAATGGCATTTACTGTAATGCCGCGGGAAGCAAGTTCTCTTGCCGCAGACTTGGTCAGTCCGATCACACCGGCTTTTGATGCAGAATAATTTGCCTGTCCTGCATTTCCAAGGACGCCGGATACAGAGGACATGTTAATGATCCTTCCGCCTCTCTGCTTGATCATCTGGCGAGCCACAAAACGGATACAGTTAAATGTTCCCTTCAGGTTTGTATCCAGAACCGCATCGTAATCCTCTTCGGACATCTTCATCAGCAAGCCGTCTCTTGTAATTCCCGCGTTATTTACCAGGATATCCACACTTCCAAGTTCGGAAACAATCTCTTTGAACATTTCCTCACAGGCTTTGTAATCAGATACATTGCACTGTTTAATCTCAGCTTTTCCGCCTGCATTCTCAATCTCGGCCTTTACCTCTTCCGCCCGCTCTCTGGAGCCGTTATAGTTGATCACAACTGTCGCGCCTTCAGAGGCAAGCCGGATCGCGACCGCTCTTCCGATTCCTCTGGAAGCGCCTGTCACAACAGCAACTTTTCCATTTAACATAATTCACTTACCACCTTATCTACATCTTCCCATGTGCCGATATTATAAACTTTCACGTCCCGGTTTATCTTGCGCATAAATCCTGCCAGTGTTCTTCCAGGTCCGATCTCTACAAATGTGTCAACACCGTCGGCAATCATATTTTCCACACTCTGCTGCCATCTGACGGAAGATGCCACCTGCTTTGCAAGCAGCGCCTTTGTCTGACTGATATCCGACACATATTCCGCCGTCACATTTGTCACATACGGAATCTGAAGCGGGGACAGTTCCACATTTTCCAGGACTTTTCCCAGCTCTTCCCCGGCCTCTGTCAGCATGGGAGAATGGAACGGTCCGCTTACATTGAGCGGCATAACTCTTTTTGCTCCTGCCTCTTTGAGAGCCTGGGAAGCCTTCTCCACACTCTCCTTCCATCCGGTAATAACGATCTGCCCCGGGCAGTTGTAATTGGCGATTGTCACACCGTCAATCTCGTTTACAACCTTCTCTATAGCGTCGCCTGTCATGCCCAGAACCGCTGCCATGCTTCCTTTTCCACCAGGGACGGCATTCTGCATCAAAATACCGCGTTTTCTTACTGTTGTAATCGCGTCTTCTGTGCTCATTCCGCCTGCGGAAGCAATGGCGCAGTACTCGCCCAGACTTAATCCTGCGGTAACGTCTGGATTCAGTCCTCTCTCCCTTATCACATGCTCCATAGCCATGCACACGGTTACCAGTGCGGCCTGCGTGTATTCTGTCTGATCCAGCTTATCATTTTCCTCAAAGCATAATGCTTTCATATCTATTCCCAGCAGTTCGGTGGCTTTGTCGACCACCTGTGCTGCTGTTTCACTCTGTTCATAAAAATCTTTGCCCATCCCGGCTTTCTGAGCTCCCTGGCCCGGAAACATAAATGCGATCTTACTCATAAAATCCTTTTCCTCCGATCAGGTCGTCTGTCTCTTTCACCAGTTTCTGGATCAGATCATGACATGACATTTTTTCTTTTACCATACCTGCGATCTGGCCTGCCATCACGCTTCCGGTCTTCACATCACCGTCCACAACAGCTCTTCTCAAACCGCCCAGAGTCAGGTGTTCCAGTTCCTCAAAAGAAGCTCCTTCCTGCTCTTTCTGCAGATACTCTTTTGTCATCTGGTTTCTCAGGGCTCTTACCGGATGTCCGGTAGATCTTCCCGTAACTCTGGAATCAATGTCTCTCGCCTTGATGATCATATCTTTATAATTTTCATGAACCTGAGATTCATTCGTAACCACAAAGTGAGTTCCCAGCTGTACCCCCTGTGCGCCGAGCATAAATGCCGCCGCAATTCCTCGTCCGTCGGCAATACCGCCGGCAGCGATCACCGGAACGCTCACCGCATCTACAACCTGTGGTACAAGCACCATAGTTGTATTTTCACCGATGTGTCCGCCTGCCTCTGTCCCTTCAGCTACAAGCGCGTCTGCACCGCATCTTTCCATACGCTTTGCCAGCGCTACGGATGCAACGACCGGAATTACCTTGACACCGGCTTCTTTCCACATCTTCATGTATTTCTCCGGGGAGCCCGCACCTGTCGTGACAACTTTGACGTCCTCCTCCACGATCACTTTCGCCACATCATCCGCATAAGGACTCATCAGCATGATATTCACACCAAATGGCTTGTCCGTGATCTTCTTCGCTTCTCTGATCTGGTCACGCACCCAGTCAGCCGGCGCGCTGGCTGCACCAATCAGCCCGAGGCCGCCGGCTTCGGATACGGCGGCTGCAAGATGATATTCAGCAACCCATGCCATTCCTCCCTGAATAATCGGATATTCAATTCCTAATAGTTCGGTTACCTTTGTCTTCATACTAACAACCTTTCTTTCTTAAAAATAAATGAAATCTTTACCTGTATGTTTCTTATTCAGTAATAGAAATTATTTGTGTGCTTCCAGATATTTTACAACGTCGCCGATCGTGTTGATCTGTTCCAGATCCTCGGACGGGATCTCTACCTCAAACTCTTCCTCAAATGCCATTACCATTTCAAATAAATCCAGGGAATCTGCACCCAGATCATCTTTGAAGGATGTCTCCTCTGTCAGCTCTGCTGCGTCTGCGTTTAATGATTCTGCTACGATTTCTTTGATTTTCTCTAACATGGTTTCTTTTCCTTTCTTAATTGAAAATATTTCCCCTTCATGGGATATTATATCGCTCCGCCATGCGGAGAGAATGTATTGTAATCCGGCTCTGCCGGAGATTACCACTCAAACAGGCTTGCCGCCCAGGTAAGCCCTGCACCGAATCCTGCCATCATGATCTTCTGACCTTTTCGGAACATCCCTTTTCGGTTCATCTCATCAATGAGGATCGGCACAGTCGCCGCGGATGTATTTGCATACTCCTCGAGGTTCATCGGGAATTTCGAGATATCTGTCTTCAGTCTCTTTGCAACTGCCTCGATGATCCTGCGGTTTGCCTGATGCAGAACGAAATAGTCGATCTCGTCAAGCGAACATCCCGCCTCTTCCAGAACTTCCTCTATGATCTCCGGGACTTTGCGGACGGCGAACTTAAATACGCCCTGTCCGTCCATGTGAATAAAGGACTCTTTCACAGCCCCTTCTTCCAGTTCCTTCTCCCAGCCTTTGCGGTGTCTGCTCAGGCCTGTCAGCGCCGGTCCCTTTACGCCGTCCGAGTGGGCTGCCATGTACACCGGATCCCCCTCTTCGGCACGTAATAACACTGCTCCTGCTCCGTCGCCGAACAGGATACATGTGCTCCTGTCTGTCCAGTCGATCATGTTGCTCATGCTGTCGGCCCCGATCACCATGACTGTCCGGCAGAATCCCGCGCTTATATACGCCTGTGCAGTGTTATAGGCGAGCACGAATCCTGTACATGCCGCATTTAGATCATATCCGACCGCATGTGATGCACCGATCATCTTCTGAACCTCACACGCGGCGCAGGGGAAGACTGTCTCAGATGATGACGTTGCCACCAGGATCATATCAATCTCTTCCGGATCGATCCCGCTCTGTTCCACGGCACGGAGAGCCGCCTGCCCTGCCATGCAGGAGGTTGTCTCTTCCTCAATGATATGCCGCTTACCGATGCCGGTTCTCTCTCGTATCCAGGCGTCGTTCGTGTCCACGATTTTTGACATATCATCGTTGTCCATCACCCGCGCCGGAACGTAAGAGCCGGTTCCACATATTTTTCCAACCATTTCTATTCTCCAAATCTCTCAGATTGTGACAGTTCAGCCTGCACCATTCGTAAAGCCGCACTTCACGCTTATTGCGGCTGACGCCGCTGTTTTACTCATTGACAGGCGCTCATCTCATCTGATCATCAGTCGCCGGATTCTTATGCAAGCATAAATCCGTCTTCTGATGTCAGATGGCTGAACTATTACATAAAATTACTTTGAGTCTTAAATACTTTGACTTTCAAAGTATATCACACTAAAACCATTTGTCAATATACATTTGTAATAAATATGTAACATTTGGTAACAGTTCAGCCATCTGACGCCAGTTGTCAGATTTATGCTTGCATAAGAATCCGGCAACTGGCAGTCAGATGTGCTGAGCGCCTGTATATGAGCAAAGAAGCGGCGTAGCCGCAGTTAGCACGCGAGTGCGGCTTTGCGAATGGCGCGGGCTGAACTGTTACCATTTAACACTGAAGCCGGACATGCGGCACATGCCTACAACGACAGAACGGATACCCCCGCTTTCACCACCCCCGCAAGCACCATGACAAGGATCGGGTTCATCCTGAATTTCCGAAGCAGCACAACACACAGCACAAATATCGAAGCCAATATCCAGTTGGTCCCCGCAAGCGAGATCAGCTCCGCGCTTCCCCAGAGCGCTGTAATAAGTACGGAAATCCCTGCAGATGCGATCATCGCCACCACTGCCGGGCGCAGGGAATTCAGGATTCCCTGAAGCATATGCATTCCCCGGTATTTCATGTACAGCTTCGCGATCATCAGGACGATAATGCAGGACGGCAGGATACATCCCGCCGTTGACACCAGAGCTCCCGGTATCCCGGCGATCTTAATTCCCACGAAAGTAGCCGAATTTATCGCGATCGGTCCCGGCGTCATCTGAGAGATCGTGATCAGATCCGTAAATTCTGCCATGCTCAGCCAGTTATGCATAGAAACGACCTGTTCCTGGATCAGAGGCATTGCCGCATATCCGCCGCCGAAGCTGAACAGCCCGATCTTCAAAAATCCCCAAAAAAGTTCCAGGTAGATCATCTCTTATTTCTCCTCTCATTTATCAGGGTCCGCACAACACCGATCAGCAGACATGCGATCACAATGCAGACAACGTTAACATCAAAGATACAAGATGCGGCAAATGCTCCAAGCATGATAAGGACAGAACCGGTATTTTTACTCCGTACGATCCCCTCCCCCATATCGAACACAACCGATGCAATAACCGCTCCCACGCCCGCCTGCATCCCTTCGAGAAGCTGCGCAATTATATAGTTCTCCCGAAATGCATTGTAGAACAGCGAAATCAGTGCGATGATAAGAAATGGTGGTATGATCGTTCCCGCGATTGCAACGAACGCGCCTGTCACTCCTGCCAGTTTATATCCCACGACGATCGCACCGTTAACTGCGATCGCACCGGGAGACGACTGTGCGATCGCCACCAGATCAAGCATTTCATCCTCCTCGATCCAGTGATATTCGTCCACAAATTTTTTCTTCATAAGCGTCACGATCACATAGCCGCCGCCAAATGTAAATGCACTTAGATACAAAGTAGACAGAAACAGTTTTGATAAAACCTTTTTTTTATTCTTCATGTTCTCTCCTTATCCAGCTGATCAGATTTCTCCGTTCCTAAGTATATCCGCACTTGATTCATATGTAAAATAGTATTATTCTATAAAATATATAATATTTTTCTTATAAGTGAGGGTTCCGATATGACACTCCGGCATATGAGGATATTTATAGCAGTTTTTCAGAAAAGCAGTATCACAAAAGCAGCGCAGGAATTACATCTGGCTCAGCCGTCTGTCAGTCTCGCCATCCGGGAACTGGAAGATTATTACGGCATCCGCCTTTTCGACCGGATCGGCAGACATATTGCCGCTACTGAATGCGGCGGCGAATTCTACGAATATGCGGTTCACATAGTTTCGCTCTATGATGAAATGGAGAAAAAGATGCGCAACTGGGATGTCTTCGGCACGCTCCGTGTAGGTGCAAGCATCACGATCGGTACTCATATTCTCCCGATCCTGATCCGTAACTACCAGAAGAGTTTTCCTGCGCTCACAGTCGAGGCCAAGGTAAACAAGTCATCTTCTGTAGAAGAGGCTCTCATACACAGCGAGATAGATCTCGGGCTGATCGAGACACAGCCGTCACATCCCGATCTGCGCGCTGTACCGTTTATGAAGGACAGCATGTGTGCCATCGTACCGCCATGCCATCCCCTTACCACTGAAAAAGCTGTATCTCTCGCAGAGCTGGCGCACTTCCCTTTTCTTATGAGAGAGAAAGGCAGCGCAGGACGCGAACTGCTTGACGCCGCATTCTCCCTGCAGCAGATCACAGTCTCCCCCAGATGGGAGAGCACGAGCACGCAGGCGCTTGTAAAAGCTGTTGCTGAAGGCCTTGGTGTGTCAGTCCTTCCATATCTCCTCGTGAAGAAAGATATCGGGGAAGGCACCGTGCAGCAGATTCCTCTCGAACAGCCAATCCGCAGAGATCTGAATATCATTTATCACAAGAGCAAATTCCTGACGGATAATATGAAATCATTTATAGAACTTTGCAAAAAATACGGGAAGTCTGTTGGTTAGACTTCCCGTTTTGCAAATCTTCTATATTGTTTCAATAAATTTCAGCAGTTCATCAAGTGTTCCCATATACTCTGCATCGATCGGCAGATTCTTTTTATTCTCCATCGTGTCTGTCACCAGATATGTCTTTACTCCGAGCGACCTGATTGAAAGATCTTCTGCCACATCGTTGCCCACCATCAGGCACTCTGAGGGATCCAGACTGAACTCTTCCAGAATCCCCCGGAAGTATTCCGGATTTGGCTTACAGTATGTACACGTCTCATAAGTCGTGATCACTTTGAAATCCTCTGCGTCAAGCCCTGCCCAACGGATGCGGTTCATAGTTGCACACCGTGGGAATACCGGATTAGTTGCAAGATATGTCTCAAATCCTCTCTCTTTTGCTCTCTTTACGATCTGATTCGACACAGGATTCGGCTTTGTAGTGCATATCGCCTGATTGAACTCATCCGCGTAAAAATCCAGAGCGATCTTCTCAGATTCCTCTGTCGAGATCGGAAGCTCCGGCTCTATATAGCTCCAGAAAGCCTCCCGGTTTGTGCAGCTCCCGTCATTCTTCACCATCGCTTCGTATCCGGCCCATACTGCGCCGATAAATTTTTTCGGATCAAGCGATACCCCTGCATTCATATACGATTTTGCCAGAAGGGGCATATAGAATTTCACGAATTCATCCTGCACCATAGGCAGCAGCGTACCATCCAGGTCAAATAAAATATGCTTTATACTCATATCTGCACGATTATCCCATCATAATTTCTGAGATAGCATCCATGATCTTGTCATGACATCCGCCGCATCCCGTAGAACAGTGTGTAATTTTCTGAACCTCATCAAACGCCGAAAGAACATCGTCAAATTTTTCCATCTGATGCAGAGCATTCTCCACATCTGCATAGGATACCTGCTTGCAGTTACAAATCATTCCTGTACTCATTATTTTTCTCCTTCCTCTTCATCAGTTTATCGGATAAAATTATTACCGAATCCCAATACTTTTCGTCCGTTTTCATTATATAGTTTTGTCCCTGTAATGTCCAGAGCGTATTTAACGCTTTATGTCTATAATGATCCCCACAGGAAAAGAAGCCAGTTCCTGCTGAACTGACTTCCTTCCACCTCATTACATTTTATTCTGCGCTCTATGTATCGACTTCATAGTTAAAGGGATTCTTTGGCCCCCCACTCCGGATCTGAGTCCGATCAATTCTCTCTTTCGCGCCATTCGCGTATCACTTTCTTATCTTCCTGAAAGCCAGAGTTCCTGCTGCAACGCAAAGCGCAGCACCCGCCAGTATAAAGTACAGCATAACATTCGTCATATCTCCGGTTTTCACGGCCTGATCCTGTCCTGCACCATCTTTTCCCGCAACATTATCTTCTCCTGCAGCATCGTCCTGTCCGGAGTCAGTTCCATCTGTTCCAGTTCCTCCTGATCCGTGTCCACCATCCGGTATTGTTGAATCATCCTTAAAGGTTACTTCAATCGTATGGTCAGACGTTACATTTTCAAAAGTATATGTTCCAATACCATTTTCATCAACGATACCGGCAAGTTCTACTGCCTGTCCGTCAACCTGGATTTCTGCAATGCTGCAGCCATCATTCGGTATTATAACAAAACTCTTATCAGCTCCTTCACCTACGATCACACTGCCAGACGGAGTAATAGTTCCACCATTACCGGCTGAAGCTGTAATCGTATATGCAGTAGTCTGCCATACAACTGCAAACGGACTAAATCCGGCCCGCTCGGTATCAAACTTGATACCCGCATCGGTAAATTCTGCTTCCATTGTCTCAAGTTCACAGGCAACGATAGCCTCTTCGACTTCTGCCTGTCCTGAAATACCATATTCACGATGCAGATCCTTATAGTGGATAACCTTGACGCCAAGCTGTTCTGCAGTGTCCTTGGTCACACCTTCCGGATATGGAAGATATACTGTGGCGCCGTAACTCGCAGACACCCAGGCGTTGCCGTTGTAGGCATCAACAAGATCGAGATAATGGAAGTCGTAGCGGTAGGCCTGGCCCTCACCAGGCGCACCCAGGAAATCTACAGCCTTCTGCTCCATCAGCTCCTGACGTCCATCGCCAAGGTTGGTCAGCAGATCGTCATCGAGCAGCCTGATTCCCTCAGCACCCACTTCGCGAACTGTTTCGTCGTTGGTATAGAACTTCGTGGGCCACATAGTGGGGCTGATGCTGTTCTCTTTTGCAATCGCCACCGCATGCCCAACAGCCTCGGTCGGCTCTTCAGTCAGAAGCTCATACGTCGTTTCGCCGCGCTGAGTCTCGTCCACGTTCTCGATGTAGCGCACAATAAGCGTGCCGTCCTCAAACTCGGGGTTCACGTCGTTGCCGTTGATGCGCACCTCGGGAGCAGGCTCATCCTTCCAGTCAAGAGAAACCGTGTACTCGCCTGGCCTGGCATCTGACTCAACCGGGTTCCCCCGTTCGTCAAGATATGTGACCTCAAGGAGATCGATAAGCGTGCTCTCATAGGTAACGCCGTTTGCCTCGTCCTCAGCAACCGGCTCGCCGTTAACCGTCATTGTCTCGATTTCGTCAACCGAGTTATACATCGTGATTGCCGGGAATCCGCCGTCATCATAAGTCTCATCGCCCTGGCCGCCACCGGTATAAATGGTGGTGTCGTCAGCAGAAAGCGTGTACTCAGCGTTATTGAAAAGCATGACCACGTACGGCTGCCCGGGAGTCAGGCCCTCAAGCGAAATGGGAACCCAGGTATCGTTCTCAACTTCCGAAACTGTCACAGATGCGTCGTCCAATGGAGCCCCGCTTACATCAACGGGCATATAGGCAACAAACAGTCCCGTCTTTCCAGGAGTGGAAAGGGGATCGAGACTAAACGAGTATTCAGACGCATCAGGCTGGATCCACAGACCCGTGCTTCCAACTGCCTTCCAATCACTATGCTGCCCGGCGACACCTGCCTTGAGAGCATTTACTGCGTCGGGCGTAGCACGCCCGAGATTTACATCGGCATAACCCTCAGGAAGCTCGACGGTGCCCGCGCTCACGCGCACCCGGCGTTGTTCGCCTAAAGTCCCCGCGCCAACATGCACATACTCGTATCCGGCCCCGCCGTTCTGTTCTGCAACCGCATACCCGCCAGAAGCGCTGATCTGCGTGCTGTTGTTACCGGAAATCGTGCCGCCGTTAATCTCGACAAGCGACTCTCCAGCAACCGTATAAGAAATTCCATAGCTGCCGTTATCGGTGATCGAGCCGCCGTTCATAATGAACTCGACGCCCTTCCAGGAGGTCTTGCCGCTGACCTGGACGCCAGCGCCCGAGTTGCGCGCAATCTCTCCACCATTCATGGTGACAAGCGATCCGTTGTTCACGCGAATACCTAAGCCAGTGTTGTCAAGGATCTTGGCAGTGGGCTCGATGGTGCACTCGGGACGGCCACCTCCCTGGTTGACCATGTAAATCATGCCGCTCGAGGCGGTGTTGTTCTGAATGGTGCCCCTGATGATGTACTTCGTGCCATTGCTCGAGTACAGAAGACCTCCGGCATTGTTCGACGTACAATTTTCAATTACGCCGTTCTCGCCCAACTCGATGGTTCCATACCACGAGTAGAGCAAACACGCGGGACTCGAAGTGCAGTTCGAAATCGTACCGTCGAAGAGCACCTTATGGGAATAATCCTGACCCAAATCATCGAAGTACAGAAGCTTAAACCCATTGACATTGGAAATCCGCGAACCGCTCTCTGCGGTGAAATTGCAGAATTGTGTCCAGATAGCGGAATTGTTGCCTGCATTTTCTCCTGTAACACCGTTGATGCTGCCAGACAGTGCAGCGGAAGCGCCGCCACGCAGATGGACAGCAACGCCATTCTGGCCCTGCCAGGAGTCGGTATCACCCTTGATATTCTGAATGGCGCCACCGATAGCGGCGTACCCACTGTCAGCGTAAATTGCGCGGCCAACCATAGGGCTGTCGGCGCTCAGACCGCCGATGATGGAACCCTGCTCCATGGTGATGGTGCCGCCCTGCAGCCACACGGCGCCGGCTGGGCCAAAGCTGCCGGTCGCACCCTTGTCGCGATCGGCCACCGAATCGTCGATGATCTGGCTTCCACTCTGCATGATAAGCTCGCCACTGGACAAGCGCACGGCGCACATTCCGCCATAATTTTTAAGCACGGCGCCCTCACCGAGCGTAATAGTGCCAACACCGTTATAGGTGGCAATCATTCCGTCCTGCACGATGTTTGTGTTCGGAACCTCGTTCTTTCCGACAGTCGTATGGCCGTCGCCTTCGGAATCAGCCTGAACGAAGTATTCACCCTCATGAATCCCGCCATCATCAAGGACGATGTTGGTCAGGGTAAGGGAGGCAGTACCAGGACCCGCCGTGCTGTCAACCTCGATCATGGCAGGGTTGTACGTAGAGCGCGCAGCATCCTGCTGCTGCGCAAAATTCTCGCCACGCGTAAGCGTAAAAGGCCCTCCCTCTCCGCTTGTGACAGTAAGGTTCTTACCATAATACCGGGCCGATTTCGTCATCGTAAGATCGCTCATCACATAAACGGTTGCACCGTCTTTCGCTACATCGACGGCTTTTGCTAAAGTTGCTACCGGGCTTTCCTGCGTTCCCGCTCCGCTTTCATCATTTCCTGCCGCAGATACATATACCACTCCTAAGGTATTTGCCTCAGCAGCTTGTGTTTCCACCTCTTTCTCTGCCTGTACAGCAATGCTGTTTTTGCTGGCTTTATCCGAAGCTTCTACATCTTCTGCCTCTGTTGCCGCCACGACTCCCGCATTTCCCATTATCAGACAGCCTGCCAGAAGAAGCGCTGCTAACTTCCTCATTTTCATGTATTCTCTCCTCCTCTTAATTTCTTGCAGCATATTTTCGGTTTGCCCGAAAACCACATAATTTACCTTATGTGGTATTGCATCGTATTTTCTGCAATGTAACGGCATGAAAATGACATTTCTTCTTCCACTGAAAACGAACAGATCAAAAAGGGTAAACTAAAGAAACCTTTTCTGTATTTTCCGAGAGAAAAGGCTTATTTCGCACGCTTAAAATTATTAAAGACTTTCTAAAAATCACCAAAAACCATGATTCGCTTTGTTGACACTGAAAAAACCATGAGCTATACTACAACTAAGTAGCTTTTTTTATGTACAACTGCTTATATCTACCACATAAGGTAAATTATGTGGTCATATAATCAATCCAAGCTTATCTATTTTCCGGCTGTGTTCTCCACTTGAAGTAATAATATATATTCGTGTCGTATTGATATTGGTATGCCCTAAAATATCCGCCAGTTTTGCAATATCTTTATCCGTTTCGTAAAAACATTTTGCAAATAAATGCCTCAAATTATGAGGGAATACTTTCTTTTCAACCACTCCTGCCTTTGCACATAGTGCTTTCATCATTTTCCATATATTAGAACGATCCAGTGGTCTTTGATTTCTTGTTACAAAAATCGGCCCATTGCATATCCGTCTCTGCCTCATATATGTTTTCAGCCGTTTTTTTAATTTTCCTGCAATCAGGATTATTCTGGTCTTTCCTTTTAACCGGACGACAGCTTCCCCACAGGCAACCGCCTCCGCTGTAATATACTGCAATTCTGACACTCGAATACCTGTTCCGCAAATTGTCTGGATTATCATATCCAGTTTCTCATTGCCCTGCTTTCTGGCTGTATTTACCAACATCTGATACTCCCGTTTCGACAGTTCGCGCTCTTTTGGACAATACGCTCTTTTTTGGATACTGATCTGCCTGATCCTCAGATCTTTTCGTCCAATATACTCAAAAAAACCATTCAGTGCCGCAATTTTAGTATTAACACTGCTTGGCTGATACTTTTGCTGCATATCTTTCTTGTAATCAATTACATCCTCTTTCGTTACCGCGCTCTGTTTCATTTCCTCTATAAATTTCCCTATATCCCTCTGATATTGTTTTCTCGTTTGCTCACTTCGCTCCATCTCTTTCAGAAACTGCATGTATTCTTTCAGTTTCAACCTCATTGTTTTTTTATTCATCTTCATAAACCGCCTTTCTGCCTAAAACGCCGACAGGGTAATCCTCCTCTCTCCCTGTCAACTTTCGCCTTTTATTTTTCTATGCAGGAGGAAACTCTATACTCTATTCTGACGGTTTACTTCTACTTTTTATACCAGATTTGTACTTTCTTGTATATAATTCACACTATCGGGGGTAATCACCGGAAGTGGCAAAAGGCACATTCCGGAATTGTAAGCGGTCGCCAAGGTCTCGGGCAAGCCCGGACTTTGGCTCGTCGCCGATACAAAAAAAGACTGAAACAATCGTCTCAGTCTTCTCATCTTATGCCGCAGACCGGAATCGAACTCTGCGGCACGCCTAAAAACCGCATAGAAAGGAGGGTTGTACCGTCTCTAATGTACACTGTACAACTTTTGTACAACTCTTATTCTTTCATATGAAACAGTTCCGAGACCATAGAGCGCATTGTTTTCACCCCTTTATCAAACCAATAATATGATACTTCTCCTGCAAACTGATTTAATAATTCTTCAAATTTCATATATTCTTTTTGTGGCAGCTCTTTACGGACAAAATCAATCAATTCGCAATCCGCCAAATATGGTAACGGATCATGTTTCTCCTGTTCAAAAAAAACTTTATTGAAAAACTCATCTATCATAAAATCATCCTCCTTTATTCTTTCATAGCTCACTCCTGATTTTATCATATTG
>ERZ1090869.377-NODE-377-length-24051-cov-6.959535_pt1 | contig 24051 bp, 16 predicted proteins | sample MGYA00478474_ERZ1090869 | MGnify/ENA primary metagenome ERZ1090869 (study PRJEB33644, sample SAMEA5815748) | chicken gut metagenome | biome: Chicken; feature: Gastrointestinal Tract; material: Caecum | place: Ireland | collected 2019-01-01 | study: A study of the... | reverse complement strand
TTCCTACATCAGGGGGTACTTTGTCTATTGTCCGTTTTTACTGGACCTGTTCACAGCTTCTTTCGGGAGCCGATTTTCTTATCTCTTCTTGTTTGTGCAGCTTAAGATGGATTCTTCCCGTTGCGGCAGCTTCTGTTTCCTGCCGCTCAGGCGGAATCCTTTTCTTTTTCTGCGGTTCGCCTCTTTCTGACCTGCGCCAGCGCGCCCGCCGGGCAGGAGAGCAGAAAGGCCGCGCCCCAGATCGCCCAGCCGTTATCCCCCTGGCCGATCGCTTCGCCCGCGGGGTTCGGCCCGAGCGCGAGGCCAAGGAGAAAGCCGATCACAAAGCCCGCCAGCGTCGCGAGCGAAAAGCGCACCTTGCCGAACAGCGCGGGCAGCGCCGAGACGGCCGCGGCCCACCAGAACAGGCGACTGCTCAGCAGCCAGCCGAACAGGTAACTGTGCGCCCCGGCAGGCCGCGATGCCCAGAGCCAGCCCGCCGCGCTCACGCCCGGCCCGCCGCACCAGATCAGCCGTCCAGTCAGATAGAGCAGCAGGTACGCGCCGCACACGGCGAGGAACCGCCGCGCATTTTGCAGCAGCGCCGCCCGCCGCACCGTTTTTCGCGCTGCCTCCTCCTGCCGGGCCAGCGCGAGTCCCTCCGCCGGGGGAACCGGCCTCGGCTCCTTCTCCGGCGGGGCGGCGGGCGGCACCATGCTCTCGCCAAAGAGATCAGCGAGGCGCTGCAGCTTCTCCGCGCCCGGCGCGGCCTGCCCCGCTTCCCATTTGCCCACGGCCTGGCGGCTTACGCCCGTCAGCTCCGCGAGCTGTTCCTGTGAAAGTCCCGCGCGCACGCGGTTTTCTCGAATTCGTTCGCCCAGCGTCACAGTCTCCACGCTCCTTTCGCCTCCAGCATAGCAGATCCGCACCCGCCTGTCTACCAACCGGGACGCAACCTGCGGTTGCCTCCCGCGAAAAGACGCGCGGAGACAAGAAAAGAGCGCACAGCCCGTCGGCTGTACGCTCTTTTTTACCGCCCGGGCGCGCCTCTTCCGGAAAGGGGCGCGGGGACCGGGTTTCTTTCTGCGGGTTTGATGCTCGAATTACTCGGACATCTTTGCCAGGCGCTCGTAATTCTCCTTGGCAACCTTCTCGGCTTCCGTGAAGAGCTTCTCGGCGCGATCCGGGAAGGCGCGGGTCAGGGAGTTGTAACGGACCTCACCCATGATGAAGTCGCGGTAGCTGGCGGTCGGAGCCTTGCTGTCGAGGTGGAACGGGTTCTTGCCCTCGTCGGCGAGTCTCGGATCGAAGCGGAAGTTCTGCCAGTAACCGGCCTCAACAGCCTTCTTCTCCTCCATCTGGGAGATGCCCATGCCGCCCTTGATGCCGTGGTTGATGCACGGAGCGTAGGCGATGATGAGGGACGGGCCGTTGTAGCTCTCGGCCTCGGTGATGGCCTTGATGGTCTGGTTGTAGTCGGCGCCCATGGCGACATGCGCCACATAGACGTACCCATAGCTCATGGCCATGGCCGGCAGATCCTTCTTCTTCGTGCCCTTGCCGGTGGCGGCGAACTGGGCAACGGAGCCGATAGGCGTGGACTTGGAGGCCTGTCCGCCGGTGTTGGAGTACACCTCGGTGTCGAACACGAGGACGTTCACGTTCTCGCCGGAAGCGAGCACATGATCGAGTCCGCCGTAGCCGATGTCATAGGCCCAGCCGTCGCCGCCGAAGATCCACATGGACTTCTTGGCGAGGTAATCCTTATCCTTCAGAGCCTTTGCGGAGAGCTCGCAGCCGGCGGCGGCAGCCTTCTCCAGCTCGGGGATGAGGGCGTCGGTCGCGGCGCGGTTCGCCTTGCTGTCCGTGAAGGTGTCGAGGTACGTCTGGCAGGCAGCCTTCAGCTCGGCGGAGGTGTTCTCGGAAGCCTCGATGCCCTCGATGTATTCCTTCAGGCGACCGCGGATGGCGTTCTGGGCGAGCGTCATGCCAAGGCCGAACTCGGCGTTGTCTTCAAACAGGGAGTTGTTCCAGGCCGGGCCGTATCCCTTCTCGTTGATGGTGTACGGCGTGGCCGGAGCGGAACCGCCCCAGATGGAGGAGCAGCCGGTGGCGTTCGCAATGTACATGCGGTCGCCGAACAGCTGGGTGACGAGCTTCGCGTAAGGCGTCTCGCCGCAGCCTGCGCACGCGCCGGAGAATTCAAGCAGCGGCTGCTTGAACTGGCTGCCCTTGACGGTCGTCTCCTTGAACTTCTCGAAGACTTCGGGCTTCTTCGGCAGCTTGCGGCCGTAGTCGAAGCTGGCCTGGCCGGCGACCTGCGTCTCCATCGGCTTCATGGTGAGAGCCTTGTTGCCCTTCATGCCCGGGCAGACCTGCGAGCAGGAGCCGCAGCCGGAGCAGTCATAGGTGGAGATCGTCATGGCGAACTTCATGCCGGGCATGCCGGTCATATCCTTCATCTTCATGCCGGCAGGCGCGTTGGCGGCTTCCTCGGCGGTCATGGCGACGGGGCGGATGACGGCGTGCGGGCAGACATAGGAGCAGAAGTTGCACTGGATGCAGTTGTCCGGGTTCCACTCGGGCACGTCGATGGCGATGCCGCGCTTCTCATAAGCGGAGGTACCGGACGGCACGGCGCCGTTGGCCATATCCACGAAGGTGGAAACCGGCAGCTCGTTGCCCTTGTACTTGTTGGCCGGGATCAGCACTTCCTTCACATACTTGACCTGCTCAGGCGTGCCCTCGATGGCCTTCTCCTCAGCGGGAGCGTCCACGGCGTTCTTCCAGGACTCCGGCACGTTCACCTTGTGGTATTCCTTCGCGCCGCGGTCGATGGCCGCGTGGTTCATGTCGACGATCTTCTGGCCCTTCTTGCTGTAGGACTTCGTGGCGGCGTCCTTCATGTACTGGATGGCCTGGTCGGCGGGGATGATATTGGCAATGCTGAAGAAGGCGGACTGGAGAATCGTGTTGATGCGGTTCCCGAGGCCGATCTCCTTGCCGAGCTTCACACCGTCGATGGTGTAGAAGTTGATGTTGTTCTCGGCAATGTACTTCTTCATCTTGGCCGGCAGATGCTGGTCAAGCTCGCCGTCGCTCCACTGGCAGTTCAGCAGGAAGCTGCCGCCCGGCTTGACGTCCTGCACCATGTCGTATTCATAGACATAGGAGGGCTTGTGGCAGGCGACGAAGTCGGCCTTGCTGATGTAGTAGGTGGACTTGATCGGCTTGTGGCCGAAGCGCAGGTGGGAGACCGTCAGGCCGCCGGACTTCTTGGAGTCGTAGGCGAAATAGGCCTGCGCATACATATCGGTGTGGTCGCCGATGATCTTGATGGAGTTTTTGTTCGCACCGACGGTGCCGTCAGCGCCGAGGCCCCAGAACTTGCAGGAAGTGGTGCCGGCGGGAGCGGTGTCCGGGTTCTCCTTGATGTCGAGGGAGAGGTGCGTCACATCGTCGACGATGCCCACGGTGAAGCGCTTCTTCGGCGTGTCGCTCTCCATGTTGCGGTACACGGCGATGACGTCGGCCGGGGTGGTGTCCTTGGAGCCGAGGCCGTAGCGGCCGGTGTAGATGGAAGCGCAGCCGAACTCGGTGCCGCTCAGGGCAGCCAGCACGTCGAGGTAGAGCGGCTCGCCGATGGAGCCGGGCTCACGGGTGCGGTCGAGCACGGAGATCTTCTTCACCGTCTTCGGCAGCACGTCCACGAGGTACTTCGGCACGAACGGGCGATAGAGGTGAACCTTCACGAGGCCAACCTTCTCGCCGGCAGCGTTGAGGTAGTCCACGACTTCCTCGGCGCACTCGCACACAGAACCCATGGCCACGATGACGTTCTCCGCGTCCGGAGCGCCATAGTAGTTGAAGGGCTTGTAGTCGGAGCCGATGCGCTCGTTGACCTGGTTCATGTAATCGACCACGATCTCCGGCAGCGCGTCATAATACTTGTTGCCGGCCTCGCTGGCCTGGAAGAAGATGTCGTCGTTCTGAGCGGTACCGCGGGTGCAGGGGTGCTCAGGATTCATGGCGCTGCGGCGGAACGCGTCCACGGCGTCCCAGTCGAGCATTTCGCCCAGATCCTTGTAATCCCAGATGTGGATCTTCTGAATCTCATGGGAGGTGCGGAAACCGTCGAAGAAGTGCATGAACGGCACGCGGCCGCGGATGGCAGCCAGATGCGCCACGGCGCCCAGGTCCATAACCTCCTGCGGGCTGTTGGAGCACAGCATCGCATAGCCGGTCTGGCGGCAGGCGTAAATGTCGGAGTGATCGCCGAAGATGCACAGCGCATGCGTGGCGAGGGAACGGGCCGAAACGTGGATGACGCTCGGCAGGAACTCGCCGGCCATCTTGTAGAGGTTCGGGATCATGAGCAGCAGGCCCTGGGAAGCCGTGTAAGTGGTGGTCAGGGCGCCGGCGGCCAGGGAGCCGTGCACGGCGCCGGCCGCGCCGGCTTCGGACTGCATCTCCGTCACCTTGACCTCACGGCCGAACAGGTTCTTTCTGTTCGCGGCGGCGTACTTGTCCGTCTCGTCCGCCATCGGGGAAGACGGCGTGATAGGATAGATGGCGGCGACATCCGTAAACGCATAGGAAACATGCGCGGCGGCTGTGTTGCCATCCATGGTTTTCATCTTTCTTGCATCCATTATTCTGTTTGTCCTCCTTTGAAAGGATTGATAAAGAAACGCCCGGCAGACCGGACCCGCATCCAGACTGCACTAAATAAAGTTTATCATTTTTTATCCCCGCTGTAAAGGGCCAGCTGGCGCGAATTTGGAGGCTTTTTTTCCGGGAGAGGCGGATTTGCCGCCGGGCGCGGCGCGCGCGCCCGAATCGAGCCGTTTTTTCCTTCCAGCCTGCATTTTTGCTGTTTTTCCGGCTGCCGCGTGCCCGTGGCGCGTGAAATCTGGCCGTTTCGATGCCGCACGCCGCTTGCGCCCCGCCGGCAAATACGGTAAAATAAAAAAAGCGTTTTGTGCGTTCCGGGCAAAAAGCCGGCGCACACGCAAAAAATTACATATTTATTGAAAGGGGAAACTGTATGCCTCCCGAACCTGATGGGTCCGCCTTTATACCGCTGACGCGCCTTCTGAGCGCCGAACCGGCCGTCTCCGACGCCGCCGCTGCCGGCACCTCCTCCGATAACCCGTGGTTGTCGCTGCTGCTGGTGTTCATCCTCATCTTCGTGAACGGCTTCTTCGCCGCCGCGGAGATCGCCGTCATCACGCTCAACGACAACAAGCTGAAGAAGATGGCGGAGGATGGCGACAAAAAGGCCATCCGTGTGCTGCGGCTCACCGAAAACTCCAGCCGCTTCCTCTCCACGATCCAGATCGGCGTCACGCTCGCGGGCCTGCTCTCCTCGGCTTCCGCCGCGCAGAACTTTGCCCCGCTGCTCTCGAATGCCATCCTGCGCCTCTCCCCCACCCTGCCCGCCACGCTGGTGCACGGCGTGTCCACCGTGCTCATCACGCTGCTGCTCTCCTATTTCTCGCTCGTGCTCGGTGAGCTCGTGCCGAAAAAGATCGCCATGCAGAAGGCGGAAGCGCTTGCGTTCCGCTTTGTGGGCATCCTGCAGGCCGTGGCCGTGGTGTGCCGCCCGTTCATCGCGCTGCTCTCCGCCTCCACCAACCTGGTGCTCCGCCTGCTCGGCCTGAACCCGAACGACGGCGAACAGACCGTGACGGAGGAGGAGATCCTCATGATGGTGGACGCCGGCGAGGAAAAGGGCCTCATCGGCGAAAATGCGAAGGACATGATTTCGAACATCTTCGATTTCAGCGACACAACGGCCGTGGAGGTGATGACCCACCGCACCGACGTGCACGCCGTGGAAGACACGGCCTCCGTGCTCGATGTGGTGCAGCTTTCCCGCCGGGAGGGATGCTCGCGCATCCCTGTTTACCATGAGGATCTCGACAATATTGTGGGCATCGTCTACGTCAAGGATCTGCTCAAGTTCGTGGATCCCGCCGTTTCGCCGGACGTTCCGATCACCCAGCTCATGCGCCCGGCCTATTTCATTCCCGAAGGCAAGAAGTGCAGCGACCTCTTCAAGGAGATGACGGAGCGCAAGGTGCAGATCGCCATCATCGTGGATGAATACGGCGGCACCGAGGGCCTCATCACGATGGAGGATCTGCTCGAATCGATCGTGGGCAACATTCAGGACGAATACGATCACGAGGAGGAGGAGATCCACAAGGTGGACGAGAACAAGTTCACCGTGGACGGTTCGACGCCGATCGATGAGATCGAGGATCTCGTGGGCGTCACGCTGCCGGAAACCGATTACGACACGATCGCCGGCTTCATGATGGAGCGCCTCGGGCGCATCCCCACGCAGGGCGAACACCCCAGCGTGCAGATCCCGCCGCTCACGCTCACCGTGGGCGCCGTGGAGGAGAGGCGCATCGCGAAGATTTTCATCGAAAAGCAGCTCCCCCCCGCGGCGCCCGCCTCCGGGAAGGACAGCCCTGCCCCCGAAAAGGACAAAGCGAAAAAAGAGAAAGAAAAAGACTGATGAAATACAGAAAGGGAAAGGGCCTGCGCTCTTTCCCTTTCTTTGCCCATTCCCCCGTCAATCCCTCCAAAAGCCGGGCGGAAAACAGGCGGCTGTGCCGAATCCCGGGAAAATCTCTTGCTTTTCCCTCCGGTTTGTACTATAGTATTCTGGTTCCTTGCCAAGCGGGGAACGGTCAGTCGCAAACTCCTGACCTTAAAACAAACTACGGAGGAATGTAACCATGCAGACAAGACACAACGTATCCGCCAGGGTCCGGTTCCTGGTGCAGGCCGCCATGATCGCCGCGCTCTACACGGTGCTCACCCTCGTGGCCGCCATGCTCAACTGGGCCTACGGCCCCGTGCAGTTCCGCTTTTCCGAAGCAATGACGGTGCTGCCCATGTTCACCCCCGCCGCCATCCCCGGCCTCGCCGTGGGCTGCTTCCTCAGCAATGTGTGGAGCAACATGGGCGTGATGGACATGATCTTCGGCACGCTGGCCACGCTTCTGGCCGCGGTTGCCACGCGCGCCGCGCGCCATGTGCGCGTAAAGGGCATCCCGGTGCTCGCGCCGCTGCCCCCCGTCGTGTGCAACGCGCTCATCGTGGGGCTTGAAATCACGCTCGTTTCCCCCGGCGGGTTTTTGTGGCCTGCTTTCCTTGCGAACGCGCTCTCCGTGGGCGCGGGCGAACTGGTTGTGTGCTATGTGCTCGGGCTGCCTCTGGCCATCCTGCTGGACCGGCTCGACGCCGAAAATAAACTCTTCTCCGGCGGCTTCCTTCGCTGAACGGCGCCCCCGGGGCAGATAGAAAGAACAGGTGTATTTCCTTATGTCTGCCTTTGAGCTGAACAAGAAATTCAAGACCATCGCGCCCGTGCGGCTGTTCGTGTCAAGCTTCCTGCTCGTGATCATCATCGGCACGGTGCTGCTCATGCTTCCCATCTCCGCGCGCAGCGGGCAGCCCACATCCTTTGTGGATTCGCTGTTCACCACCGTCTCGGCCACATGCGTCACCGGCCTCGTGGCGTTCGACACCTGGACTCATTGGAACGACTTCGGCCAGGCGGTCATCCTGCTGCTCATCCAGGTAGGCGGCCTGGGCATCATCACGCTCACCACAGGCTTCACGCTCCTGGTGCGCCGCCGCCTCGGCCTGCGCGACATGCAGCTCGCCATGGAGAACACGTCCGGCGACGCCAGCCAAATCTCGCACCTGGTGCGCATCATCCTGACGTTCACCCTCACCTGCGAGGCCATCGGCGCACTGCTGCTCATGATCCGCTTTGTGCCGCAATTCGGGCTTTACGGCATCTGGATCTCGGTGTTCATCGCCGTTTCTGCTTTCTGCAATGCCGGGTTCGATATCCTCGGCTTCAAATGGAAGGACGGCAGCCTCATCGGCTATGTGGACGATCCTCTCGTCAGCAACGTGGTGGCCGTTCTCATCATCATCGGTGGTCTAGGTTTTATCGTTACAGCGGATGTCTACCGCGCAAAGGTAGAGCCCATCCTACACCGGCGCAAGCCCACGCACCTGGGCCTGCACAGCTCCATCGTTATCCTGATGACGATCTTCCTTCTTGTGATCGGCACCGCCCTGTTCCTTTTGGCAGAATACGGGAACACGCTGAAGGATCTCAACTTTTTCGGCAAGCTGAACGCCTCGTTCTTCCAATCCGCCAGCGCGCGCACCGCGGGCTTCGCCTCTGTGAACATTGCGGAGGAGCACGACATATCCAAACTGCTCACCGTCCTGCTCATGTTCATCGGCGCATCCCCGGCCTCCACGGGCGGCGGCATCAAGACGACGACGGCCGTTGTCCTCGCCTCCACGGTGATCAGCGTCATTCGTGGCCATGAGGACACGGTGCTCTTCAAGAGGCGGATCGACAAATCCATTGTCTACCGCGCGCTCGCCATCGTTTCGGTGGCCCTGCTCGTCGTGCTGATCGCAACAGCCGTTATCCTGACAACGAACGAGCAGGAAATTTCCACCATCGACGCGCTGTTCGAATCCGTTTCCGCCTTTGCGACCGTCGGCCTTACGGCCGGCATCACGCAGGAGCTCAACGATATCTCGAAGATCGTGCTGAGCATCACGATGTTCATCGGCCGCGTGGGGCCCGTCTCCCTCGGCCTCGCGATCGCCGGCATCGGCCGCAAAAACCGGCGTTCCGGCGCTATCCTGCCGGAGGGCAAGGTCATCGTCGGCTGAGCCCCTTTTCCCGTTTCTTTTCCCCCGCGCCGGGCCGAGTTTGCCTGGAGCCCGCCGCGCGGGGGCCCTGCCCCGCGGGACCGCACGCCGGTCCCGCGGGGATTTTTTATGCTCGGCGGCGTGTGCCCCTTTCACTTTTCTCTTGCATCCCCCTCTGCTTTGTAGCATAATAACAATATCGTTCGATTCGTTTGCAAAATTCTGACAACCCTACCCTCTTTTCTGCAGAGAGCGGGGGAAAGGAGCTTTCCATGAAACTGACCTTCCGATGGTACGGAGAAGGCGATCCCGTCACGCTGGAGCAGATCCGGCAGATCCCCTGCATGACGGGCATCGTCTCCGCCGTATACGATAGAAAGCCCGGCGAGGTTTGGAGCCGCGAGAGCATTGCCCGCATCGCGGAGCAGGCGCACGCCCAGGGCCTCGCGTTCGAGGTGGTGGAGAGCGTACCCGTGCCTGAAGAGATCAAGCTCGGCGGGCCGGACGCGCCGCGCCTCATCGAAGCGTACTGCGAGAACATCCGCCGCCTGGGCGAGGCCGGCGTGCGCTGCGTGTGCTACAACTTCATGCCGGTGTTCGACTGGCTGCGCAGCACGCTGGCCCTGCGCGAGCCGGACGGCGCGAATGCCCTGGCCTACGACGAGGCCGAGGTGCTCGCGATGAACCCGCTCACGAGCGAGCTTTCCCTGCCCGGCTGGGACGAGAGCTACACGAAGGAGGGCCTCGCCTCCCTCATGCGCCGCTATGAAGGCTTCACGGAGGAGGACCTCTGGCACAGCCTCGAATCGTTCCTGCACCGCGTCATCCCGGCCGCGGAGGAGGCCGGCATCCGCATGGCCATCCACCCGGACGATCCGCCGTGGGGCATTTTCGGCCTGCCGCGCATCATCACCTGCGAGGAAAACCTCGACCGCTTCCTCTCGATCTGCGACAGCCCGGCCAACGGCCTCACCTTCTGCACCGGCTCGCTCGGCGCTTCCCCGGAAAACGACCTGCCGCGCCTGGCGCGCAAATACGCGAAGCGCATCCCCTTCGCCCACCTGCGCAACGTGCTGCGCACCGGCAAACGCCAGTTCCGCGAGGTGGCCCACCCCACGGCCTGCGGCTCGCTGGACCTCTACGGCATTGTGAAGGGCCTCGTGGAGGGCGGCTTCGACGGCTATGTCCGCCCGGACCACGGCCGCATGATCTGGGGCGAAACGGGCCGCCCGGGCTACGGCCTCTATGACCGCGCGCTTGGCGCCGCCTACCTCACCGGCCTGTTCGAGGCCGTGGAAAAGGACAGGGGGGTGTCGTGATGGGCTTCCGCCTGGCAGCCTTTGCGGACGAGGCAGGGCCTTCCGTGGAGGAACAGATCCGCGCCCTGCGCGAGGAGCGGATCCCGCTCATGGAGCTGCGCGGCGTGGACGGCCGCGGCGCGGACACGCTCTCAGAACGGGAAGCCGCCGCCCTGCGCGCGCGCCTCGAGGAAAACGGGCTGCGCGTGTGGTCCCTCGGTTCTCCCTTCGGCAAGACGGGCATCCGCGAGCCGTTCGGCCCGGCGTTCGACGCCTTCCGCCACGGGCTCGACGTGGCCCGCGCGCTCGGCACGGCGCACCTTCGGCTGTTCAGCTTCTATATCCCCGCCGGCGAAGACCCGCACGTGTACCGCGACGAGGTCATGGAACGGCTCACGCGCTTCGCGGAGGCCGCGCGCGGCAGCGGCGTCACGCTCTGCAATGAGAACGAAAAGGGCATTTACGGCGACATCGCCGTCCGCTGCGAGCAGATCCACCGCGCCGTGCCGGAGCTGCGCGCCGTGTTCGACCCGGCCAACTTCATCCAATGCGGGCAGGAAACGCTCGCCGCCTGGGCGCTGCTCGAGCCTTATGTGGAATACTTCCACGTGAAGGACGCCCTGCCGGACGGCACCGTCGTGCCCGCTGGGCGCGGCGCCGGCCACCTTGCGGAGCTGCTGCGCGGTTACCGCGGCGAAACGCTCACGCTCGAGCCGCACCTCTATGATTTTTCCGGCCTCTCCTCGCTCGAACAGGACGGCGCCCGCACGCAGGCCGCCGGCGCATACGGCGACGCCCGCGCCTCGTTCGGCGCGGCGGCTGCCGCCCTGCGCGCACTGCTGGAGGAGATCGGCCGGCCGGAATCCCGCTGAAACGACAAGAGGCAAGGAGGAATAACCTGTGCAGATAGGAGCACAATTTTACACGGTCCGCGAGCAGTGCCAAACGCTCGAGGGCCTTTCGGAGTCGCTGAAGAAAGCGGCGGACATCGGCTACCGCACGGTGCAGATCTCCGGCACCTGCGCCTATGAGCCGGAGTGGCTGCGGGAGGAACTGCAGAAGAACGGCCTCACCTGCGCCGTCACCCACACGGCGGCGGACACGCTCGCCGACGACACGGGCCGCGTCATCGCCGGCCACGAGATCTTCGGCTGCCGCTACATCGGCCTCGGCATGATGCCCGGCGCTCTGCACGACCCGGCCGATTACGGCGCGTTCACGCGCCGCTTCCGCCCCGCGATGGAGAAAATCCGCGCGGCCGGGAAGCTGTTCCTGTATCACAACCACCAGTTTGAATTCATGCGCTCGCCCGGCGGCAAGATCTACCTTGAGCGCATGACGGAAGAGTTCCCGGCCGGCCTGCTCGGCTTCACCTTCGACACCTACTGGGCACAATACGGCGGCGCCGACCCGGCCCAGTGGCTCGAGCGCCTCTCCGGCCGCGTGCCGTGCATCCATGTGAAGGACATGGCCTGCGTGGACGCCGCGCCCAGCATGGCGCCTGTGGGCGAGGGAAACCTGAACTGGAGCCGCATCCTCGCCGCGGCGGAGCAGGCCGGCACGCAGTATGTGCTGGTGGAGCAGGACGACTGCCACGGCGAAGATCCGTTTGACTGCCTGCGCCGCAGCTACGCATACCTGCGGTCGCTCGGCCTGGAATGAGGGAGGCGTTTTCCATGAGACAGGTAAAAATCGGCATCATCGGCGTGGGCAACATGGGCTCCGGCCATCTCACGAATATCCGGGAGGGCAAGTGCCCGGAGCTCACGGTGGCCGCCGTGGCGGACATCAACCCGGACCGCCTGGCCTGGGCGCGCGCGCAGCTCGGCGAGGATCTCCCCGTCTTCGGCGACGCGGAGGCTATGCTCGACAGCGGGCTTGTGGAGGCTGTGATCGTCTCCGTCCCGCACTATGACCACCCCCGCTACGCCATCGAGTGCCTCAAACGCGGCCTCCACGTCATGGTGGAAAAGCCTGCCGGCGTCTATACCAAACAGGTGCGCGAGATGAACGAGGCGGCGGCCCGCTCCTCCGCCGTGTTCGGCATGATGTTCAACCAGCGCACCGACCCGGTGTTCCGCAAAATGCGCGAGCTCGTGCAGGGCGGCAGCCTGGGGCAGATCCGCCGCACAAACTGGATCATCACGAACTGGTACCGCCCGCAGGCGTACTATGATTCCGGTTCCTGGCGCGCCACGTGGAGCGGCGAGGGCGGCGGCGTGCTGCTGAACCAGTGCCCGCACAACCTCGACCTCTGGCAGTGGATCTGCGGCATGCCCGCCACGGTGGACGCGCACATGGCCTTCGGCAAATGGCACGACATCGAGGTGGAGGACGACGTGACGGCCTTCGTCACCTATCCGAACGGGGCCACCGGCGTGTTCGTGACCTCCACGGGCGACGCCCCCGGCACGAACCGCTTCGAGATCACGCTCGACAAGGGCAAGCTTGTGGCCGAAAACGGCGTGCTCACGCTCTGGGAGCTGGAAACGCCCGAACCGGAGTTTTCCCGCACAAACACAATCCCGTTCGGCACGCCGCCGTGCACCCGCCGCGAGATCCCCGTGGAGGGCGAGGCCGCACAGCATGTGGGCGTGCTCAACGCCTTCGCCGGGGCGATCCTGCGCGGCGAGCCGCTCATCGCCCCCGGCCAGGAGGGCATCCGCGGCCTCACCATCTCGAATGCGATGCACCTCTCCGCGTGGCTCGGCCATGAGGTGCCGATCCCGTTCGACGAGGATCTCTTCTACAGCGAGCTCATGAAGCGCGTGAAGACCTCGCGCCGCAAGGAGCACGTCTCCGCCGCCGTGGCCGATCTCTCCGGCACATACGGCGGGGCCAAGTCCTGAAAGGTCTTTCCAGCATCGAGGAGGTTAGTCTATGTTTTATTCCCGGAACCCACAGTACCGCGATCCCGTGGGCGCAGTGGAAGCGGGAACGTCCATTCATTTCCGCATCACCGTGGCGCGGGATCAGCGGTGTTCCGGCGCGCGCCTCGTTGTCACCGCCGACACGGGCGGCAGCCAGACGCTCGGCCTGTTCTGGTGCGGCATGAACGGCGACGCCTACGAGTGGTGGGAATGCCACTACACAGCGCCCGCGGCAGGGCTTTACTTCTATGAATTCTATGTGGACACGTGGCACGGCTGCCTGCGGCTGGGCCGCGGCTTCAACGGCGCCGACGTCATCGATCCGAAGGCCCCGCGCTGGCAGCTCACCGTGTATGAGAAGGGCTTCACCACGCCGGACTGGCTGGCCGGCGGCGTGATGTATCAGATCTTCCCGGACCGCTTCTGCTGCTCCGGCAGGCAGAAGCAGCTCATGCCGGCAGACCGCACGCTGCGCCGGGACTGGGGCGGCGAGCCGTGGTGGAAGCCGAATGAAAAGGGCGAGGTCACGAACTCCGACTATTTCGGCGGCGACCTGCGCGGCATCGAGCAGAAGCTGCCGTATCTCAAGAGCCTCGGCGTGACATGCCTGTATCTGAACCCCATCTTCGAGGCCCACTCCAATCACCGCTACAACACGGCGAACTATGCCCGCATCGACCCGCTGCTCGGCACGGAGGAGGACTTCCGCTCGCTCTGCGCCAGTGCGAGGAAGCTCGGCATCCGCATCCTGCTCGACGGCGTGTTCAGCCACACGGGCAGCGACAGCGTCTATTTCAACCGCGAGGGCCGCTATCCCGCCCTGGGCGCATACCAGTCGAAGGATTCGCCGTATTACCCGTGGTATTCCTTCCGCAAATGGCCGGACGATTACGAGAGCTGGTGGGGCTTCGTGACGCTGCCGAACGTGAACGAGACAAACGAGTCCTACAACGAGTACATCAACGGGGAAAGCGGCATCGTGCCCTCGTGGCTCAGGGCGGGCGCTTCCGGCTGGCGGCTCGACGTGGCGGACGAGCTTCCCGACGCTTTTCTGGACAACCTGCGCGCCGCCGCCAAACGGCAGGACCCGCAGGCCATCATCCTGGGCGAGGTGTGGGAGGACGCCTCCACGAAATCCGCTTACGGCCAGCGCCGCCGCTATCTGCTGGGCCGCCAGCTCGACAGCGTGATGAACTACCCCTTCCGCGAGGCCATTCTCGGCTACCTCACGGGCGGCGATCCCTCCGCCATGATGGAACGCATCCTCACCATCGTGGAAAACTACCCGCCGCAGGTGCTCCGCCTGCTCATGAACCACATCGGCACGCACGACACGGAGCGCGCCCTCACCGTGCTGGGCGGCGAGCCCATGGGCAACCGCGGCCGCGAGTGGCAGAGCACGGCCCGCCTTTCCCCGGAGCAGCGCCAGCGCGGCATTCTGCTGCTGCGCCTGGCCGCCGTCATGCAGTTCACGCTGCCGGGCGTGCCGTGCATCTATTACGGCGACGAGGCCGGCATGGAGGGCTACAAGGACCCGTTCTGCCGCCGCTGCTACCCCTGGGGCAGCGAAAACCGCGAGCTTGTGGAGTGCTACCGCAGGCTGGGCGCCATGCGCGCCCGCTGCGACTGCCTGCGCGAGGGGCGGCTCGAGCCGTTCAGCGTGGACGGGCAGGTGCTCTCCTACTTCCGCACGGGCGAAAAGGACGCGATCTTCTGTGCCGTGAACCGCAGCGACCGCCCCAAGACGATCTATCTGCCGCACGAGTGGCATGAGGCGGAGTCGCTCTTCGGCGCCACGCTCGGCGCCAACGGCGAGCTCTTCCTGCCGCCGTTCGGCTGCACCATCCTGCACACCCCGCCGGCCGAGGCCGCCGCGCATGTGAAGCCGGTTCGCATGGCCGCCGCGCATGGGCACACACCGGCCGATCGCACGCCGCACAGCCCGCACCGCGTGAAAAACAGAAAAAAATAAATTTCCCCCGCAAAACCCCTTGCATTTTCCGCATGAATGTGCTATTATACTCTAGCAGCTTCGAGAGAGCTGCTAGAACATGCGCTCGTAGCTCAGCTGGATAGAGTGTCTGACTACGAATCAGAAGGTCAGGGGTTCGAGTCCCTTCGGGCGCGCCAAGAAGCCGTATGCCAACAGGCATACGGCTTCTTTTTTGTCCCCATGCTATTTCTCGCGCTGATATGCTGATCTATAAAGGAAGCCGCGAAATATATAGATATCTTGCATAAATTTTGTCGGAAAAATCCGAATAGAAACCGCAAGTCTTGACAATAGGGGCTCTGGTGTTTTATCATAATGAAGAGCGCATTCGATGTGCTGAAAAGGAGGAACACCCATGAGAAAAGAACATAAGACCGCCTACGCCGTGGCGGGTTATTCTTCCCGCACCCGCTTGCCGGACGCGCGCAGCATTCCGGACGAGCACAGCCTGCACCTGGCGCTGCGCGGGAAAAACGGCGTGTGGCAGCCGCTGAACTTCGGGATCGGCGTGCTCTTTGCCGAGGCGGATTTCAACACGAAGGATCCGGCCGGCCTCACGATTCTGCTCGATCAGGTTGACCTTTACCGCTGCCCGGACGGCCGCATTGCCGTGACGGCCGACCTCATCACGGAAAAGGGCGTGCTGCGCGGCCGCGCCGCGTGGCAGACGACCGATCTCGTGCACTATTCCCTCATGCCGCGCGACACCGGCTCGTTCCCGAGCGACATGAGCGTGGGGACCTTCCCCTCCGCCGCGCCGCGCGAGCGCATCCAGATCGGCAACAACAGCCCCATAGAGGCGAGCGTGCTTGAAATCACCGAGAGCGAATACGATTTCCTCGTGAAGAAGCTCGGCGAGGTGCGCAACGTCTCCGCCGATCCGATCGAAATCACACTCTCCCGCGAGGAGACGGAGGTGGACCTGCCCCCGCTCACCGCGCGCTACAGCGACGGCTCCACCGAGGAGATCCCGATCGACTGGGACGGCGATGTCCTGGCCTCCATCCCCTTCGGCCGCCCCGGCGTCTACTGCGTGCCCGGCAAGCCGGTGGTGAAGGACTACGGCTCGCCGATGATCCCCGGCGTTGCCGACCCGATGGTGCGCCTGCTCAACGGGAAATATTACCTCATCGGCACGAATGAATTCACCGACGCGCACGATCTCTGGCTGCGCTGCGCCGACTCCATCGACGCCCTGCCGGACGGCGAACGCGCCTGCATCTTCCACGCCACGCCCTCGGGCGACTACAGCGGCTGCAACTGGGCGCCGGAGCTGCACGTCATCGGCGGCAAGCTGCGCTGCCTGTTCGCCGCGAGCACCACGGGCGACTGGAAGCACGTGCAGTCCCGCGTGATGACGTGCGAGGGCGATCCCATGGACCCGGCCTCGTGGTCGGAGGCCGAGCGCGTCCTGCGCGCCGACGGCACGCCCCTGAACCCGGACGGCATCACGCTCGACATGACGTACATCGAGGCCGCGGGCCGCAGCTATTACTGCTGGGCCTCCCGCCCGATCGACGGCAACGTCTACGGCACGTCGGACCTCATGATCGCTCCCATCGACCCGCAGCAGCCGAACCGCCTGGCCGGCGAGCCGGTGCTGCTCTGCCGCCCCACCTACGCATGGGACCGCCAGTTTGCCGAAGTGAACGAGGGCCCCTTCGCGCTCTACCACGACGGCAAGATCTACCTGAGCTTCTCCGGCAGCGCCGTGAGCGATTACTACTGCCTGGGCTGGCTCATCGCTGACGAGACGGCCGATCTGCTCGACCCGAACGCCTGGGAGGAGGTCGGCTACCCGGTGCTCGCCCGCGAGCACGTGGCCGGCGAGCGCGGCCCCGGCCACAACTCCTTCACGAAGGACGAGTACGGCCGCGACGTCATCTTCTACCACGCGAAGCCGAACGGCGGCATGCGCAGCACGTACGCCCGCACCATCCACTATGCGGCCGACGGCACGCCCCTGCTCACGCTGAACCCGGATCGCTTCCTTTCCCCCGAATTCCGCCACGTCACGGCGCGCATCACGATCGTGTGAGCCGCTGATCGGAACAGCCGGTGTGTCCTCCTGAAAAAGGCGCACCGTTTCCAAAAGACGGCAAAGGCCGCCGCAATCCTGCCGAATGCAGGGCTGCGGCGGCCTTTTTCTATGCCGTCAAACTCTCTGTTTCAAAACGTGGGCAGCGCTCAGTCCATCGCGCGGGTGCGGTCCTTTTCGCAGGCCATGGCGGCGAAATCGGCCACAGTCATGGCGCCCATGTCGCCTTCCTTGCGGCAGCGCACGGAAACGGTCCGGTTGTCGCACTCCTTGTCGCCCACAACGAGCATGTAGGGGATCTTCTGCAGCTGGGCTTCGCGGATCTTGTAGCCGATCTTCTCGCTGCGCAGGTCGGATTCCACGCGCAGGCCGGCGGCCTCCAGCTTCGCGCGCACCTGCTCGGCGTAGTCGTGGTGGCGCTCCGAGATCGGCAGCACCTTCACCTGCACGGGCGAGAGCCACAGCGGGAACGCGCCGGCAAACTGCTCGGTGAGGATGCCGATGAAGCGCTCGATGCTGCCGAACACGACGCGGTGGATCATGATCGGGCGGTGCTTCGCGCCGTCCTCGCCGGTGTATTCGAGCTCAAAGCGCTCGGGCAGCTGGAAGTCGAGCTGGATCGTGCCGCACTGCCAGGTGCGTCCGATGCAGTCGGTGAGGTGGAAGTCGAGCTTCGGGCCGTAGAACGCGCCGTCGCCCTCGTTCACCTCGTAGTCGTAGCCGAGCTCGGTGATGGCGTCGCGCAGCGCGTCGGTTGCGCGGTCCCAGTCCTCCTGGGCGCCCATGTGGTCCTCCGGCATCGTGGAGAGCTCAATGTGATACTGGAAGCCGAACGTCTTGTAGACGGAATCGATGAGGCTCACCACGCCCTTGATCTCGCTCTTGATCTGGTCGGGCGTCATGAAGATGTGCGCATCGTCCTGCGTGAAGCAGCGCACGCGCATCAGGCCGTGCAGCGCGCCGGAAAGCTCGTGGCGGTGCACCAGGCCCAGCTCGCCCATGCGCAGCGGCAGGTCGCGGTAGGAACGCGGCTTCGTCTTGTAGACGAGCATGCCGCCGGGGCAGTTCATCGGCTTGATGGCGTAATCTTCGCCGTCGATCACGGTGGTGTACATGTTCTGCTTGTAGTGATCCCAGTGGCCGCTGCGCTCCCACAGCGAACGGTTGAGGATCATCGGGGTGGAGATCTCAAGGTAACCGGCCTTGCGGTGGATCTCACGCCAGTAGTCGATGAGCAGGTTCTTGAGCACCATGCCCTTCGGCAGGAAGAACGGGAAGCCCGGGCCCTCGTCCATGATGGTGAAGAGCTCCAGCTCGCGGCCGAGCTTGCGGTGGTCGCGCTTCTTGGCCTCCTCGATCATCGTGAGGTACGCCTCCAGGTCGGAAGCCTTCGGGAAGGAGATGCCGTAGACACGCTGCAGCATCTTGTTGTTCGCGTCGGCGCGCCAGTAAGCGCCGGTGCAGTTCGTGAGCTTCACGGCCTTTACGCAGCCGGTGCTCATCAGATGCGGGCCGGCGCACAGGTCGATGTACTCGCCCTGCTGATAGAAGCTGATCTTCTCGCCCTTGCCGGCGTGCTCGGCGATGAGCTCGAGCTTGTAATCCTGCTTGCGCTCAGCCATGAGCTTTTCGGCGTCCTCCGGGGAGAGCTCAAAGCGCTCGAGCGGCAGGTTTTCCTTGATGATCTTCTTCATCTCGGCTTCGATCTTTTCCATGTCTTCGGGCGTGAGCGTCTCGTTCAGGTCCACGTCATAGTAGAAGCCGTTCTCGATGGCCGGTCCGATGGCGAACTTCGCTTCCGGGTACAGCCGGCCGATGGCCTGCGCCATGATGTGGGCGGTGGTGTGCCAGTAAGCGTGCTTGCCCTCGGCGGAATCGAAGGTGAGGATCTCGAGCGTGCAGTCCTTCGTGAGCGGCGTGCGGAGATCGGCGTCTTCCCCGTCGATACGGCAGGCGCAGGCGGCCTTGTAAAGACCGGCGCCGATGGATTTGGCGACGTCGGCGGCAGAAACGCCGGCCTCAAACTCTTTCACGTCACCCTTGAGCGTCACTTGAATCATCATGTGATTCCCCTTTCGTTAGGTGTTTGCAGTTTCAACCGTGCGGCTGGAAGGCATCAACAAAGCTGACCGGAAACATTTCCGGAAAAAAACAAAAAGCCTTGCCCCTCCTGCTAAGGGGCAAGGCTTGGCTTGCGGTTCCACCCTATTTTCCGAATTGCTAAACAGGGAAAACCATGTATAACAAAACTCTCTCATAGCTGCCCGTAACGTGGGACAAGACGACGCACCTTATTTCGGCACGCACTCAAAGGCGGTATTTCAGATTCATCCGTAATCCGCGCTTTCAGCCCATGGCGCTGGATTCTCTGGTACGGGGTTGTTGAGTCGGAAACTTCCTTCTCGACGTTTTGAAATATTTTGCTGTTACTAACATACTAGCATCGGTCCCCCTGTTTGTCAAGAGGGACTTGCGGAATTTCCGTGAATTTTTCGGGAACGCTACCACCTGTAGCGTTCCGTCCCTCCCGGGGCCGCGCCGCGCCGCAAAAAATTTACAGGAAACCGGATGATTCCGCAAAAAGCATATGCTATAATAACGTAACAGGCCGGCGGGCAGACAGGGAACCGCGCGCCGGCTTTCCGCCCGCAGAGTGCGCCGGGAAGGCCCTGCCGCCCGGGCGGGCGCACCAGTTTCTCTTTTTGGGGGGAGAATCCCTGTGAACCTGACAAAATCCAATCTGAAAAAGCTGGCCCTGCTCATCGCGGGGGGCATCGCCCTGAACGCGGCGCTGCAGCACCTGGACCTTGTGCGCGGCTTTTTCGCCATGATCCTCGGCTTCCTCACGCCATTCCTGGCGGGCAGCGCGCTGGCGTTCGTCATCAACGTGCCCATGCGCCAGATCGAGGGCCGGCTGTTCCCGCCGCTCGCGCCCGGGAAACGGCCGGGGCGGCTGCGGCGCGCCAAGCGGCCCATCAGCCTGCTGCTCACGCTGCTTCTGCTCTTCGGCCTGCTCACCATCGTGTTCTTCCTCATCCTGCCGGAGATCGGCCGCACGCTGCACAGCCTGGTGGACCAGATCCAGAAATCCGGCCAGGAGCTGCAGGTCTGGGCGGAGAGCATGGCGGAGCAGTACCCTGACATCGTGGAAAAGGTAAGCCGCGTCACCATCACCGGCGAGCAGATTATGTCCGGCCTCAGCGATTTCATGCAGAACAGGGTGGGCGGGCTCGTGAACTCCACCATCGACATCGCGTCCTCGATCATCGGCGGCGTGGTGAACGGCGTGGTGGCGCTCGTGTTCACGATCTACCTGCTCATGCAGAAGGAGCGCATCGGCCGCCAGTTCCGCCAGCTGTTGTACGCCTACCTGCCGGAGCACGCGGCGGACCGCATTTCCGACATCGGCACGCTCTCGTTCCGCACGTTCTCCGGCTTCCTCACCGGCCAGTGCCTGGAGGCCGTCATCCTGGGCTGCATGTTCTTCCTGTGCATGAGCGTGCTGCGCTTTCCCTATGCGCTGGCCATCAGCGCGCTCATCGCCGTCACGGCGCTCATCCCCATCTTCGGCGCGTTCATCGGCTGCATCGTGGGGGCGTTCCTCATCCTCCTTGTGGACCCAATCCTGGCGCTGTGGTTTGTGGTACTCTTCCTCGTGCTGCAGCAGGTGGAGGGCAACCTCATCTATCCGCATGTCGTGGGCCGCTCCGTGGGGCTGCCTTCCATCTGGGTGCTTGTGGCCGTCACGATCGGCGGCAGCGTCATGGGCCTGGCGGGCATGCTGATCTTCATCCCGCTGTGCTCGGTGGCCTACACGCTGCTGCGCGAGAACGTGCTGCAGCGCCTGCACCGCCGCCGGATCCCGGAGGAAAAGCTGCATCCCCCGGCCAAGCTGGCGGAGAACACCTTTGTGGAGCACGGCAAAGCCCCCGTGGTGGACATCGCCGCGGACCAGCCGCCGGAATGGGCGGACAGGCCGAAGGCCGAAAACGCGCCGGAAACGGCGGACACGACGCCCGAAGCGGAGGCCGCGCCGGAAGACACGCCCGGCACGCCGGAGGACGGCCCGCACGACGGCGCCCGCTGACACGCAAAAGGAAAGGGCCGCTGCAAAACAGCGCGCTTCCCAGACTATATGCACAAAAATCGGCTCCCAAAAGAAAGCAAAGCAGCTTCTTTCGGGGGCCGATTTCTCTTATCCCTTCTGATTTCTTGCGGAGATTGCGATTGTTTTTCCTTTTGCAGCAGCCTCTTTTCCCGGTCCTTTTGCCCGCCGGAGGGTCACAGCGCGAGATCGCGGAACAGCCCCTGCGGGTCATAGAGGACGCGGTAGCCGTCCAGCAGGACGCGGTGCGTGCCCGCGTCGAGCGGCCGATCGATCCACGAGGGCGCCACCAGGCCGAACTCCACCTCCGGCCCGCCGTCATACCACGCGCGCACGGAGGTGCAGGCGCCGTATTCCTCCCGCTGCTGGCGGAGCACCCGGCCAAAGCGCGCGGGGAAGGTTTCCGAGCGCAGCAGCTCATCCTTGCGCGTCGTGAGGATCACAAGGTCAACGTCGGAATCGGGGCGCGCCGTCCCGCGCGCGCAGGAGCCCACCACGAGCAGGGCTTGCACGCCGTTTTCCGGCTCCGCCGCCCAGGCGAGCAGCTCCGACCGAAAAGCCTGCGTCATCATTAGAAACTCTTGCGCCATCACAGCTACTCCTTTCCCTGCGGCACGTCCCACACGGGATGGCCCAGAATGAAGGCGAGCGCCGCGCCCACAGCGGTGCGGTACTCGGCGTTTTCGGGAATCAGGAACCGCACGCCGAACATCTTTTCCAGCACCGGGAAGACGGCGCGGCACTGCGGCAGCTTCGTCAGGTTGCCGATGAGCACGAAATCGCGGATCGGGGTGTTCAGCGCGGAGAGAATCGCGCTCTTGCCAATGCACTGCAGCACCATGTTGAGGATGCCGAGGGCGGCGTCCTCCGGGGAGACGGCCCCGCGCACCTTGCCAAAGTTCGAGGCCGTCGCGTCCAGCGGCAGGCCCTGCAGCGGCGCGGTGGTGATGTCGCGGATCTGCAGATCGATGTTCTCGAGGCGGCCGTGCTTGGCCAGCTCGATGATCTCGCTGATGTCGGACGTGTTGAGCAGCAGGCTGGCCAGGCCGGTGATCGTGCCGCCGCCGATGCCGATGCCGCCGATGTGCGTGATCTCCCCGCCGGCCACCTGCACGAGCGAGGTGCCGGTGCCCATGCTCACCACGATTGTCTCCTTGAGATCCGTGTGATACGTCGCGCCCAGGCCGTCCGCCAGGAATTCGTCCGCCTTCGCGGTCGGGATGCCGTACAGCGGCTGGTTGATGTAGGCGCTGCCCACGCCGGTGAGCACGATCTTTTCGATGGAATTGAGCGGAATCCCGTTGTCATACGTATATTTGCCGAGCGCGCCGAACAGCGAGGCCACCGGGTCGGCCGCGCGGACGAAGAGCGGCTTGCGCACGCCCTCCTCCCCCACGCCGACGATCTTGGTGGTGCTGCCGCCCACGTCGATGCCGATCACAAAGCACATGGAGAGTCCCCCTCCTTGTTCCTTCTCTTTTTGTATATCATCATAAACGTTTCGCCCTGTTTTTGCAAGCATCTGCGCCCGAAACCCGTTGATTTTGCCAATCGCGCGCAGATTTTTGCGCAAATGAAAAAAATCTGCTTGACAAGATCGGCAAAAAATGATATAGTAATCAAGCACTCAAAAAACAATCTCATTTCCATGCTGGTGTAGCTCAGTTGGTAGAGCAGCTGATTTGTAATCAGCAGGTCAGGGGTTCAAGTCCGTTCACCAGCTCCAAAGGGCTGTGGACAGAGTGCTACAGCTAAATACGGAGGAGTTCCCGAGTGGCCAAAGGGGACAGACTGTAAATCTGCTGCTTCTTGCTTCGGTGGTTCGAATCCACCCTCCTCCACCATCTGGGGTAGACACTTTAGATGTCTACCCCATTTTTGTCAGTATTCATGCGGGTTTGCGGGTTTTTTAGAGCGCAAAATCCAAAGTGATTTTCCATAGATGCCTTTTCCAAAAAATAGCAAAACAAAGACTTTTTATGAGCATAAGCGGAGTTTTCACCTGATTTTTCAGGCTGGGAACTCCGCTTTTTTGCGTTTACCACTCTTTTTTCCCGTTGTCGGAAGTGTAAAAGTTTTCGGCAGATATATAGATAGATTGACGGAAGCCCCAAATGGGTCAATTTCAAGCCCTCAAAATACAAGGGGGTAGTGCGCCCTTTTTCAGAACCGCTCCGGCTGAATGGCCGGGGCGGTTTTCCGCTTTCCCCCCTCTCACACTCTCCCCCCTAATACTTTACCAGCTGGGAAAGAACAAGATAACTCTAAGCTCTAACTCAGCAAAGATCTCAAGTTTTCAACAACCAACAAGAAAGGATGAGTAAAACCATGAACATTGGCATCGACCATGGCTATTACGCAATCAAAACCCGGCATTTTTCTTTCCCAGCCGGTATTGCAGAGTATTCCCATGAACCCTACACCTTGCAAAACACACTGGAATTCGGCGGGAAGTTTTATGTCTGCGGAACCGGCAGACAGCCGATTCTGCGCAACAAAATGGAAAACGACAATTACTACCTGCTTACCCTTGCGGCCATCGCCAAGGAAATCAAACAGCGAGGTGGAAAAACAGAGTGTTCGGTGCGCATTGCCGCCGGGCTGCCTCTGGCTGGATTTGGCCGTGAGAAAAAGCCTTTCCGGGAATACCTTCTGCGTTCTTCCCAGCCGGTGTGCTTCAAGTTTGAAGGAATCTCCTACAAAATCACCATCGAGGATGTGAAACTGTTCCCACAAGGCTACTCCGCCATTGCTCTGCATCCGGAACTCGTCCAGAATGAGCCTTCTGTTCTTCTCATGGACATTGGTGGATGGACCGTTGATCTGATGCGGCTGGATAATGGTGTTCCCAATGCGGCTACCTGCCGAAGTCTGGAACTCGGTATGATCCGCTGCATTGATGAAACAAAAGAACAGGTCCGCCGGGATACCGGACTGTCTGTGACCGACGCTCAAGTGGAACGTGTTCTGGCAGGAAAGTCCTGCAGTATGGATGAGGATGCCCGAAACATTATGAACAGAAATCAATTATGCATAGCACCTCCCTAAAAAGCAATGAAACA
>ERZ1090869.375-NODE-375-length-24130-cov-6.674559_pt1 | contig 24130 bp, 20 predicted proteins | sample MGYA00478474_ERZ1090869 | MGnify/ENA primary metagenome ERZ1090869 (study PRJEB33644, sample SAMEA5815748) | chicken gut metagenome | biome: Chicken; feature: Gastrointestinal Tract; material: Caecum | place: Ireland | collected 2019-01-01 | study: A study of the... | reverse complement strand
TTGCTTGACTGCTCTATGATTCTCAGAATACTTTTTCAAAATTGATTTCCGTGCGGAAAGGAGGCGCGCCCGCCGGGGGCCGTCACCGCTCGGGAAGCTTCGGCAGGCCTTCTGCGTCCAGGCGGCGCATGGCCCGGCTGTGCGCCACAAAGCCGAGCACCTGGCAGGCGCTGCGCTGCAGCTCGGCCAGCGTGAGGCCTCCCCTGTGCAGCGATTCGAGCGCGGAGGGATCGGGCGTGCCCTGCTGGTCGAGGCCGCCGGGCATGAGCACGTTCACCCCGGCGCGGATGCGGTAGGCGCTGTCCCACACCTGGGAAAAATCCGGATCGGGGCTCAGGCGCATCCACCAGTCGGTCATCACGCTGCCGCCGAAGCCCCACTCGCCGCGCAGCACGGTGGTGCACAGATCATAGTGATAATGGCCCCAGACGCCGTTGATCTTGTTGTAGCTCGTCATGATGTTCTGCGGTTTGCCCTCTTTCACGCAGATCTCGAAGCCCTTGAGGTAGATCTCGCGCAGCGCGCGCTGGGAAAGGCGGGAGTCACAGTAGTTGCGGTTCGTCTCCTGGTTGTTGCAGGCGAAGTGCTTCGGGCAGGCGGAGACGCCGTTTTTCTGGATGCCGCGCACCATGGCCGCGCCCGTTTTGCCGGTGAGGAGCGGGTCCTCCGAGAAATATTCGAAGTTGCGGCCGCACAGCGGGCTGCGGTGGATGTTCATGCCGGGGCCGAGCAGCACGTCGCTGCCCTTGCGCACCATCTCGCGCCCGTGCGACTGGTACAGGCTTTCCACGAGGCCGGGGTCCCAGGTGCAGGCCAGGGCCGTGCCGCACGGCAGGAGCGAGCAGTAATACTGCAGGCGGATGCCGGAGGGGCCGTCCGTCGTGGTGACGGGCGGCACGCCCTTCGCGCGCAGCGATTCCGTGATGCCTCCCATGACGGCCGCGTTGCCGCGCGTGCCGAGCGGGCTGTCCATGATGAAGTCGCCGTGCGTGAGCGCTTCGAGTTCCTCGGGCGTGAGCTGGGCGACAAAGTCCTCCATGGAGGCGAGGCCCTCGGCCACGTCGCGCAGCTTGATGCCCCTGTCGCCGGTGAAGGGCAGCTCCGCCGGCAGGCTCTGCACAATGCGGTCTTTCAGAGAGCGCTCCGCCAGCGGGACGGGCTCATAAGAGGGCCGGCCGCCGCGGTTCACAAGGCGGCGGAACGGCACGGCGGGGGCGGCGGCCTCCTCAAGCCGCGAGAGCACGCGCAGCTGCGCCACGGAGAACGCGCCCACGGGCGACGCGGCGCGCACGTCCGGGCCGGCGAAGATCGTGTAGCTGCCCGGCTCGAGCACCCAGGCGTTCCGGCAGCCGGAAGCGCCGGAATCGTCGAAGCTTGCAAGGCGTTCCACGGGGAACTCGATCGAAAGGCTCTGCGCTTCGCCGGGCCGGAGCAGCTTCGTCTTGCGGAAGGCGGCCAGCACGCGGGCCGGTTTGCCGAGGCTGCCCTGCGGGGCCGCGCCGTAGATCTGCGCCACCTCGCGGCCGGGGTGGCTGCCGGTGTTGCGCACGCGCAGCTTCACGCGCACGCGGTCGCCGAGGCGCTCGACGCTCCCATCCTCAAACGCGAACGTCGTGTAGGAGAGGCCGAAGCCGAAGGGGAACTGCACCTTGTCCGGGGCGAAGGTCTCAAAATAGCGGTAGCCCACATAGACGTCCTCGGTATAGAAGTTGAAGTCGCGGCCGAGGAAATCCTTCGCGCACGGGTAGTCCTCATAGCGGTAGGCGATGGTGTCCGCCAGCTTGCCGCAGGGGGTCACGCGGCCGGTGAGCAGGTCCGCGGCGGCGTTGCCGCTCTCCATGCCGCCCTGCCACAAAAGGAGCGCGGCGCCCACGCGGTAGTCCGCCAGCCAGGAGAGATCGAATACGCTGCCTGCGTCGATGAGGACGGCCGTCTTTTCGAACGACGTCGTCACCTGCGAGAGGAGGCGGCGCTCCGCTTCCGTGAGCAGGTAGCTGCCGGGATCCAGCGTGTTTTCGCGGTCCTCGCCGGCCGCGCGGCCCAGCACGACGATCGCCGTGGAGCAGCGCGCGGCGGCGGCGCGCACCTGCCCGTCGGAGATCGGCATCTCCTCGAAGCAGCGCGGCCAGCGGCCCCACACGCCGGGGAACGGCTCGTTTTCCGCACACCAGGCGGCATACGTCTGCGCCAGCTCCGCGTCCACCGTTACGCCCGCGTTGCGCAGCCCTTCCATGAGGTTCACGCGGTACGGCGGGTTCACGTCGCCGCCGGAGCCGTAGCCCACATAGAACCAGTCGAGCTGCACGCGGCCGAACACGGCCACCGGCTGCCCGGGCGCAAGCGGCAGCACGCCTTCGTTTTTCAGCAGAACGGCCCCCTCCGCCGCGGCCTTGCGGCACAGCGCGGGCATGTGGCGTTCCACGCTCTTCGGCCCGTAAACGGGCTTGTTCAGCTCCTGGGCGAGCTGCTCGAGCAGCTCCGGCGAGATCTGATCCCGCAGGCTCTGCGGGATATGGTTCAAATCCATGCGAAAAACCTCCTTTGTGCGGCGCACCGCGCCGTCCCGTTTTCGGGTCCTGTTATTTTCATGATAGCCTTTTCCGGCGGGCGCGTCAAGAAAAAGCGGAGGAGCCTGCGCCGCACCGGCAGGATTTTTCGCGATTGACAAACCCCCGCCGCCGCGCTATAATAAATAAGCTAATCAAAAGTAAATATCCGCCCATAGCGCAGCTGGATAGAGTGTCAGATTCCGATTCTGAAGGTCGGGGGTTCGAATCCCTCTGGGCGGGCCAAAAATAACAGGACGACCCTAACGGGGCCGTCCTGTTATTTTTTTATTCAAAGAGGGATTCGAACCGGAGATCCGAGCGGGGCCACGCGCCACTGAACAGCTTATCATATTGCTCGCTTTGCATGGCTTCTATTGACATTTCAGACACCTTGCCTTATACTAAAAATAGAACGAGGGTGCTGCCGGCAAACGGTTAGCCCCCCACATGGATTACAGAAGGAACCGCTGGTTTGGGAAGGCCGGGCGGTTACTTCTTTTTATTGGCCTGCATGAACAGAGCAATAATGCCAACGATCAAAATACCTATCTGAATCAGATCGGAATATGTAACCATTGGGCAGCCCGCCTTTCTATCAAGAGACGATCAGGGGGCAGGAAGCGCCCCTGATCTGGTCAGGGGAACTAACCGCTTGCCGTTTATCGGTAGCACCACGAATAGAGAATACCACAGGATTCGGCAAAATACAAGGTCTCGCCGCTCGCGGCTGGGGCGGTATCTGTTCTGTCGCCGCCGCTCACCAGGCTGAGCCTGGACGCACTTCGCGTCCTGTGCCCAGCCTTTTCTTTTGCCTCACCGCTCGCGATTGAGGCTGACATCTATTCTATTGCCGCCGCTCATTGAAGGGACGAAAAAATAGATGCCGTCCCGATTTTTTAGGTTTTATGCGGGTTTGCGGGCTTTTTGAGTCCGAATTTTCAAGTGCGCTGCACAGTAGATGTCCAAACCCTGAATTAGATATTTTTCCCTTTGCGGGGCCTTTCATCCGTTTTTTCGGGAAGGGCTCACCGTTCCGACTTGTTTGAGGGGCTTTGTGTGGGCTATGCTCCCAGGAAGTGCCCCATCTGCGGCAGATGGTTTCTCATCATTGATGCACGGCACATCAAATACTGCGGCGGTTTGGTCCCCGGAGACCATCGGGGACGGACATGCCGGCAAATTGGCAACCTGAGAGGCCGGGAACAGAGGGAGTTTGCAGACGCTCATCCGATAAAGGCGATTTGCAACCGATGAATGCATACGATTACGCAGTATCTCCATCGTGGAAAGCTGGAGGAGCAGACCGCTAAGGAAATGAAACAATTGACGAAAAATAAACTGAAACGGGCAATCAAGGAAGTTGCCTGCGCACAGGGCGATTACGCCAATGAAATGGAACAGGATGCCTTGCTGAAAAAAGCAACGGCGAAAAGTTGAATTTGACGGAGGATCTTATGAAGATAAATGATATTGAAACTTCAAGACTTTTATTGAGAGGATTCACAAAAGAAGATGCTTTGTGGGCATATAGTATCTGGAACAATCCAGAGATGGGACAATATTTGCCAGATGAAGCAAAAGAAGAAATAGATGATGAATATTTGAATATGTTAGAAGGCTTAGGCGAGGATGAGGAATGTTGTTATTTGATTCCTGTTTTTAAGAGTTCATTAGAACGGGTTGGGACATGCAGTTTCATCATAAGTGACGACAAGAAAGTATACGATATTGCTTATTGTGTACATAAAAATTTTTGGTGTCAAGGCTATGCAACTGAAATCGCTCAGGGAATGATAGATTATGCTCGTAGTCAGGGAGCTGAGAAAGTAACGATTTATGTAGGTCAGGAAAATGCCGCTTCTAATCGTGTTGCCCAGAAATGTGGCGGAAAAATTGTCAGCGAGAGCACCTATAAGAAAAAGGGAACAGATATCATCATGAAAGATTATAAATACGAAATTGTATTGTAAAGTATTTCATACATAAAGGGAGACAAGTTATCATTTTTCTGAAGCAACACCGCAAGGGCTTGTGTACCCGCAAAATGGTGGGCTATGCCTTTTCCAGCCACATTGATACTGCGCTGACCCTGGACGCACCTCGCGTCCTGTGCCCGGCCTTTTCTTTTATCTCGCCGCTCGCGATTGGACCCCGCAGAGGCGGGAATCCATGAGTGGATCTGCCCTTTTTCCGGGAGTGTTGCTGTGGTGGGGATTTTGTCATGCCTTTCTGCGTGCATGCGCGGAACGGGAAAGGCATGGCCCGATGTGCCCGGGCGGAAGATGGATATGGTCACCGCCCGGAGTGGCACGTTTCCCGGAATTTGCGGGGCGACATCCCCTCCAGCGATTTGAACCGGTGAGAAAAATAGCTCACATCGTCGTATCCCACGCGGGCACAGATCTCCGCCATGGGCAGCGAGGATGTTTCCAGCAGAAGTTTCGCTTTGTCGATCCGCAGCCGGGTAACGTAGGACCAGAAGCCGATGCCGGTTTCACGGCTGTAAAAGCGAGTGAAATAGTTTTTGCTCAGCCCTACAAAATTTGCTGTCTCTTCCAGCGAAAAGGAGGGATCCGTGTAGTGCTCAAGCGTGAAGGCGTTTGCCTTCCAAATGATGGCGCGGTTGCGGGAGTAATCCTCCTGCTGCCGGACTCCATACAACAGCCGTTTCGCGGCGGAAAGCGTGCAGCGGCACAGCTCCTGCGCGTTTTTGCAGGCGAAGAACAGTTCGGAGTTGATGTTCCTGTCCGTTTCTTCGCCGAAAAAGCCGATTTGCCCGATTTGGCTTTGAAGCCTGAGCACCAGATCACAGCACAGGCTTTCCAGGCGTTGGGGGCTGACGAGACGCGCGGCGGCTTCGCGGAACAGGGCGCCGAGAAAGCGGTTCAGCGGCTCTGTTTCCGCTTCCTGAAGCAGGCGGAATATAAGGGCGTCGGCTTCGGTTTGAGAAAACTCCGCTTTCCCCTCCTGGCCATTGAGAAACATGCATGAGGAGGTTTCCGTGCCGTAAAAACTGTGTGTCCGGTTCAAGCACAGCATGTGGGTCAGCTGCTCGGGAGTGAACGAGGCGATAGGGCCGCTCAGCTGATAGACAAGCCAGACCGTTCCGCCGGGCAGGCGGGAAAGATAGCTTGCAATGGCCGTGTGAAGCCTTTCCGGCAGTGCGGACGCCGCCAGAAGCACATGCCCCGGCTCCTGCCACATGCCGTCTGCCTTGACGCCCAGGCTGTCCAGAAATTCCACCAGATGTTCCACTTCCGTGGAAATTTTCTCCTCCGTCTGCTGCGGGCCGGGGTGGTAAAACAGATCCAGGAGGCCGTCGGATCTCTGCGCCAGGGCAGAGGTGTTCCAGTCGAACTCAATGCCCCTTTCTCCCGCTGCACACAGGCCGCGCAGCTCACGGGAAACCCGGTGGTTGAGGCCGCCGCGCGTGTCGTCTTCCCGGGCGGCGCATTCCTCCGTCATTTTTTCCACAAGGCGATTGATTTCCGCCCGGTTCACCGGCTTGAGCAGATAGCCGTTGGCTCCCAAATTTAGTGCGCGCTGCGCGCTTTCAAAAGAGTCCACGGCCGTCAGCAGGATGATGCGAACCTTTTTGTCTTTTTCCCGGATTCGGCGCATGCACTCGAGTCCGTCCATTCCCGGCATTTTGATGTCCATGATCATCAGGTCCGGCTTTGTGCGCTCATAGAGTTCCAGCGCCTCCTGACCGTCCGAGGCTGTCCCGGTAATCCGGTAGGACAGGCGCTCCCAGTCCACAATATTTGCCATCACCTGGCACACAATCGGTTCGTCGTCTGCGAAACACACCTTATACATGCCGTTCCTCACTTTCCGGGGGGTCCTGCGCCGGGATCCGGATTCGCACCCTTGTGTAACAGCCTTCCCGGCTTTCCAGCTCAATCCCATATGAAGGGCCGTACCGAATCCGGATCCGCGCGTTCGTGTTGGCGATGCCGACAGCCGGGCTGTGCATCGCCAGTTCCATATTTTGGCGGATCTCCCGCAGCCGGCCGGCGCCGATCCCGCAGCCGTTGTCCGTTACCTCGCACAGGAGGGCGCTTTCCCCGCGCCGGACCTCGATGCGGATGCTTCCGCCCGCCTTTTTGTCACGGAAGCCGTGCTTCACGCTGTTTTCCACAATCGGCTGCAGCAGATATTTCATGACACGGTGGTGCAGCAGACTGTCCTCGCAGGAGATCGCGTAGGTAAACCGGCCCGGAAACCGCCGTTGATAAAAGCCCAGGTAATTCTGCACATGCTGCAGCTCCTGCGCCAGGGTGGTCTCGCCGTTTGTGTGATCGATGGTGTAGTGCAGGATTTCCCCCAGGGAGGCTATCATGTCCTCAATTTCGCGGTCGCCGTGCAGCACCGCCGTGCCGTGGATGGTTTGCAGCACATTATAAAGAAAATGCGGATTGATTTGGTTAATCAGCATTTCCAGCTCGATGTTCTGCTGCTGCAGCTTTGCCACATATACGTCGTTGATCAGGGAGTGAACCTTCTCCGTCATCTCCTCAAATTTGGCGCGGATCTCCGCGATTTCGTGGAATTCTCCCTTGGGGCGATCCACCGGTACCAGGGCCGTCCCATCATAGGAGGCAATCTGTCCCAGCACGCTTTCCACCGAATTCTGAAGCCGTTTTGTCACGCCGCGCAGCAGCAGCACGCAGATCACGATTGCACAGGCACACACCGCCACAGAGGAAAAACGAATCGCCCCGCCGGAACCGTTGATCAGCGAGGAGGAGATCTCCGCAAGCAGGATCCATTCCGTTTCCGGCAAAAAGCAGCCCACATAAAAACTGTCTCCCGCTTCGAACGCAACGGGGGAACCTCCCTGCTTCTGCCCTTTCTGTTCCAGGGCGTGCATTGCCATCTCCAGCTGCCCGTTTTCCCGGCCGCTGCGGTAATCATAAATCGGTTTTCCCTGCGCATCCGCCAAGATATAGCCCTCCAGGGATTTGGTGTTATTCTTAAAAATACTGGAAATCCGGGAGGCGTCCACCTCACAGATTACATAGCCCTCCACACCGGTATATGCGGGAAGCGGATAGATGATGGTAAATACGTTCCCCACCAGGGCGCGGTTTTCCATCAAATGGCCGACTCCATGGGGCGGGGCGTATTTCACTGCGCCGGATTGAGACATAGCCTCCTGAAACCATTCGCTTTCTACAAAATTATAGCGGTGGTTAAACGAATTTGTCAGGGAAAACAGGAGGTTGGAGTCCCCGTCGAGAATTCCCACGTCGATAATATAATCGTAAAACAAATGAATGCTGGAAAGGGCCATCTCGACCTCCTGGTAATGGTCCAGCCAGGTCCCGTCATATGCGCCGCCACTGTTCTTCACCAGCCAACGCACCGAATTCTGGTTTGCCAGAGAGATCAGCGGGATGGAAAGGTTTTCAAACAGATCGTCCACCATGGCGGCGATCTCTGTCACGAACTCCTCCTTATCCTCCACAATGCGCTGACGCATCCAGGCGCTGTGCAGCGTGGAGGTAAGGGCCGTTAAAAGCAAAAGGGCGCAAATAAACACGCAGGAAACGGACACCGCTGTTTTCTGCACAATGGAACCGTTGATTTTCCTCCACATATGCCGCAGCAAAACGCCGCCTCCTTTCCCGAGCAGCTCTTTTTTCTCCCTGCTCATTATACATAGTTCTCCCGTAAATTGCAAATTCCTTCTTGTCTGTTTTTCACAAGCGACAGAAAATTTCTCATAGAAAACCTTTCTCTTTTCCGTATTGTTTTTGATATTTTAACCGATCACTTTTGCACTTTCCTTTCTTTCAAGGAAAGTATTTCTCAAGTTTGAATATTTTGTGACACTTTTATGAAAAAAAGAAAAAGAGGATCGCATTTACATTGCTGAGCATATTGGATAAAATGCGATTGTAATGAAGTTCAAATTTAGAACTTCCTCTGAAAACAGAACGCCGTTCCCGCTGGAAACGGCCCGATGAAACAAAAAGGTGGTATGAAACATGAAAAAGAAGACTCGCCTCCTGGCCCTGTTCTGCGCCCTCGCCATGGCCGCCTCTGTGACGGCGTGCAGCAGTGCGGAGACGTCCTCCGAAGCGGCCAGCACGCCCGACGCTTCCTCTGCGGCAGACGACACCGCTTCCACGGCGGAAGAGGGCGGTGACGCCGATGACACAACGCCGGTGAGCGGCACCATCACCTTCCTTTCCTGGAACAATGAGACGGCGATGGATCCGGTGCTGCAGGGCTTCCGCGACGCAAATCCGGACGTGACGATCGACCTGATTTATGCGCCTCCGATCCAGGATTATGTGGAGAAATTCCAGATCCTCTATTCCACCGGCGAGCTGACGGACGTATTCGTCACCGCGGCGGAAAACAAGGCTGCTGTGCTCGATAACGAGATTGCCCTCGACATCTCCTATCTCGACGCCTTTGACCGCCTTTCCCAGAAGAACATCGACACCTATTCCCGCGACGGCAAGGTGTATGCCTTTGCGCCGGACGGCTGGTACTGCGGCGTGTTCTATAACAAACGCATCCTTGAGGAGAACGGCATCGAGGTTCCGACCAACTATGAAGAGTTCAACCAGAGCATGCAGACGCTGAAGGCAAACGGCGTGCAGCCGTGGGTATTCTCCAACACACTGTATGACCCCATCCAGGGGTATGTTGCAACTGAGACTATCAACTATGATCCCGAATACGACGAAAAGGTCAACAACGGGGAGCTGACCTACGCCGACGGCTGGACCAAGCCGATGCAGCTGTGGAAGGAAAATTATCTGGACGCGGGCATGATCAACGAGGACGCCCTGGGCCTCACAGGCGACCAGGCAAACGAAGTCTTCGCATTTGAGGAGGCCGCCTACATGGTGGGCGCCACGTGGAGCCCCTCCGCCCTCGAGGAGCTCAATCCCGATCTCGAATACGGCATGCTGCCGTGGTTCGGCACAGAGGACGGCGTGGCCTGGATGACCGGCGCGGCCGGCGTGGGCTGGTCCATCAACAAGGATGCCAAGAATATGGACGGCGCCAAGGCCCTGCTGGAATACCTCACCACCGACGAAGCCCTCACCATCTTCCAGCAGGAGACGGCCGGCATCCTCGCCGTGGACGGCATTGACTTCCCGCTCGATCCCGTCCTGGAGGAAGGCTATCAGTATTTCCTCGACGGCAAATATTATCTGCCCGCCACCGCGTGGAAATATTCTGACGCACTGGGCAATAACATGACCATCAACACACAGGAGATCGTCGCCGGCAACATGACCATTGAAGAGTTTGTGCAGGATATGGACGATACCCGCATCGAACTGGACGCCGAGCAGTAATCCCGCGTCCGCGCAATCCAATCCGGAATCCGTCCGGCGGAATGCCTGCCCGGCATTCCGCCGCTTTTTTCGGTCCCGTTCACAAAAGAGAGGAGCTGATCGCACTTGAAAAGGGCTCTCAAAACGCTGAAAACAGAAGCACCCTATCTTCTGTTTATCCTGCCGGCCTTTCTCGGCTACACCATTTTTTCCATTGTCCCGCTGTTCAAGAGCTTCGCTTACGCCTTCACCGATTGGGACGGCTACAGTGAGGCGAACTTTGTCGGCCTGAAAAACTTCCAGGATCTGATCGGAGACGCGCCCATGATGACAGCCCTGGGTAACACGCTGCTCTATGCCGTCTCCGTCCCCGTCCTCGTCACCCTTTTCGCCATTCCGCTGGCGGTGATTCTCAACGGAAAGATGAAAACACGCAATCTGCAGCGCGCCGTGTTTTTCTTCCCCTCGGTTCCCAGCGCCCTGATCCTCGGCTATCTGTGGTCCTACATGCTCAGCCCCACGGGCCGCGGCCTGATTAACTCTATCCTCGGCGCGTTCGGCATCGAGCGCGTGCTCTGGCTCGGCACGCCGGAGCTTGCGATGTTCTCGATCATTCTGGTTTCCGTCTGGTCCCAGGTGGGCTGGCACGCGTGCATCTATCTGGCCAACCTGCAGAGTATTCCGTCCTCCTACATCGAGGCCGCCCGCATTGACGGCGCAAACGGCTGGCACATCTTCCGCCACATTACATTCCCCATGCTGGCCTCCTCCATGACCATCAGCGTCATGCTGCTGCTGACTGGCAGCCTGAAGGTGTTTGATCTGCCCTTCTCCCTGACAAACGGCGGGCCGGGTTATTCCACCACCATGATCACTCAGATCATCATTACCCGCGGTGTCACGGAAAAGCTGTATGGCAAAGCAACGGCCATGTCTGTCATCTTTTTCGCCATCATCTTTGTCTGCACCTTCCTGCAGCTTACCCTGATGAAGAGAAGGGAGGAAAAGCTCTCATGAAAAAAAACAGGCTTTCCACATTTTTCAGCAATAACGCGGAAAAGTATACCTGGCGTACCCTGCTGCTTGAAATTATTATGCTGGCCCTGTGCTGCGTGGTGGTTCTTCCATTCTATTATCTGTTTGTCAGTGTGTTTAAAACCACGCGCGAAATGGGACTGAACCCTCTCGGGCTGCCCAGCTCTCTGTATCTGGAAAATTTCAAGGAGGCCTGGGATCAAATTCTCTTCTGGCGCGCCATCGGCAACACGGCGCTCATCACCTTTTCTACCCTCATCATTGTTGTCCTGTTCGGTTCCATGGCCGCCTATGCCGTCGCCCGGCGGAAATCAAAGTTTTACCGCCTGGTGATGCTCTATTTCCTTCTCGGCTTCATGGTTCCCTTCCAGACGACAATGATCCCCCTTTACCAGCAGATGCAGTTCTTCGGCCTTATCAATAAAATTTACGGCCTTATCATCCTCTCGACCGGCAGCTGCGTGTTTGCCTTTTTCCTTTACCAGGGATTCATCAAGACGGTGCCCTATGAGCTGGAGGAATCCGCCGTCATCGACGGAGCCAAGCCGTTCCGCGTCTTTTTCCAGATCACTTTCCCTCTGCTCAAGCCCATTACCGTGACAATGGCGATTTTCCATGTCATGTCCAACTGGAACGACTTCATGACGCCGTTTTTGTTTCTCCATTCCCGTGAAAACACTACCCTCATGCTGGAAATGTACCGCGGTGTCGGCGAATTCACCAACAACTGGCCGCTTATGATGGCCATTATGGTGCTCATCATCGCCCCGCTTGTCCTCTTCTATATTTTTGCCCAGCGCTACATCATCGAGGGCTTGACCAACGGCGCCGTCAAGGGCTGATATTCCAGGGAGGTTGATGTGTCATGCGTATGCCGGAAGCGCCCCTGTTCCGTGACCCGATCTTTGACGGCGCGGCCGATCCCACCGTAATCTGGAACCATCTGGAACGCCAGTGGTGGATGGTCTACACGCAGCGCCGCACCACCTGCCGGTCCCCAGGCGTCGCCTGGGTGCACGCCACTGATTTGGGCGTTGCCTCCTCTCCGGACGGCCATAACTGGCTTTACCGCGGCACGCTGGAGGGCCTTGCCTTTGAACCGGGCCGCAACACCTGGTGGGCGCCGGAGCTTCTGTTTGCGGACGGCGTCTATCATCTTTATCCCAGTTATATCCAGGGCGTTCCCGATACCTGGGATCGCCCCCGCCGTATCCTGCACTATACCAGCCGCGACCTTTGGCACTGGCAGTATGAAGGCGCCATCCCCCTTTCCTCCGGCCGCGTCATCGACGCCGGTATCGCGCAGGTGGCGCCCGGACTGTGGCGCATGTGGTACAAGGACGAAGAGGACTGCTCTTACAGCCATTACGCAGACAGCCCCGATCTGTTTTGCTGGGAGGAACGCGGCCGTGCCGTGACGCTGGACAGCCATGAGGGACCAAACGTCTTCCGTCTGGCCGGACGCTGGTGGTATATCGGCGATTTCTGGCACGGCCAGGAGGTGTTTCGAAGCGACGACTGCCTTTCTTGGCAGCATTGCGGCCGCATTCTGGGGGATCCGGGCCGCCGCCCCTTTGACCAGACCTTCGGCCGTCATGCCGATGTGGTGGTGCAGGGGGAGGAAGCCTATCTTTTCTACTTTACCCACCTGACGGATTCCCCGGATATACACGACGGCACGGAACGCCCCACTTCCATCCAGGTGGCCCGGCTGACCAGCGACGGGGAAACGCTCTTCTGTGACCGGGATGCGCCTTTCGATTTCTGCCTGCGCGCCCCCGCATGACGGGCAGCGCGGCTTTCCCGGGGCAGACGGAGCCGCCTCTTTCGTCCTGTTTGGCTGCGCCGCTGTCGTGCTCAGAGCAGCTCAAACTCGCTGCGGCGGCCTCGAGAACGCCGTGAAGCGGGCGCTGCAGGCAAGCGGCAAGTTTATCCCGTGGCGCGTCGTCACCATCACGACGGACGGCCGCGCTGTGGAGTGAGAGCGGCCGCACAGCCGGCCTGCGCCGGGAAATGCGCATGCATGTAAAAACAAGCTGTATTTTCTAAAAGAAATTCAACAAACAGTTTGAATTCTTTCGCGCCGCCGGCCCGCGCCGGGGCAAAGAGAGATCGGAAACGAAGCTGCCGCAAAAGGAAGAGGCAGCGGCAATCCGAACGAAAAATCAGAAGAGATCAGAAAATCGGCCCCCAAAAGGAAGCGGCGTTGCTTTCTTTGGGGACCGGTTTTTGTTTGGGAAGAGCGCTGTTTTGCAGCCCTTTTTGTGCGCCGAAAGCGCAGAACGGCCTTCGCGTTATTTTGCCCAGTAGACGTAGGATGTTTTGCGCGGCTTCGGCTGCGGCTCCTCGCCGTCGGCGTAGCCGAGGATGCAGTGGCCGATGCCCTCATAGTCGCCCTCGATGCCGAGGTCGCGGAGGATCTGACGGCCTTCCTCGGACTCGAACTCCTCCTTCGCGCGGTGGATCCAGCAGCTGGCAACGCCCTCCGCGTGGGCGGCGAGCATGAGGTTGCCCATGACGAGGCTGCCGTCGTAGACGTGCGTGCCGATGCTCTTGTCCGCGAGGACGACGAGCACGACGGGCGCGCCGTAAAACGGATCGCCGCTGCCGCCCATGACGGCCGCGTTCATGCGGGAGAGGCGGTCGCGCAGGGCGCGGTTTGTCACCGCCACAATGATCGGGCTCTGTTTGCCCATGCCGGTGGCGGCGTAGGTGCCGGCCTCCACGATGCGCTCGAGCACATCCTGCGGGATCGGGTCCTCTTTATACTGGCGGACACTTCTTCTTGTGAGCAGATTTTGCATGGCATCCATGAGAAAAGACCTCCTATACCAAAAAGACAAACGGGTTCACGGCGCGAAGCCGAAGAACGCGAGCGAGAGCAGGCCCACGGCCAGCAGGGCGGCAGGCAGGCCGCGGAAGGCGGCGGGCGTGTCCTGGCTGCGGCAGCGGCGGTAGATCGGCGTGAACACGAGCGAACCGAGGTAAAACGCCAGCGCGGAGCCGGCGGCAAAGGCGAGCCCCTGCACCGGGCCGAGCGAGAGCGCCAGCGGCGCCTGCGGCAGGGCGAGCACCACCGTGTTCAGCGCAGCGGGCGCGAGCACCGCCCCGTGGCGGCCGTAAAAGCGCGGCAGGCAGCGCGAGAGCAGCAGCGCCGCAAGGCAATAGAACACGGCGCTGCACACGGCGAGCGAGGCCGGGCGCAGCACCGTCCGCCAGGCGGCGGGAAAGAGCTGCGGCGGCAGGAGCAGCGCCGTTTCCAGCGAGAGCGCCGAGAACACGAACACAAACACGGCATACCACACGCGGTGGTGCGGTTTGCGGGCCGAGCGCAGGATGCGGCTGAAGCCGAGGCCGTTCGGGAAAAACAGGTTTTCCACCGTGAGGGCGGCCAGCGCCGTTTGAAAGAGCGAGAGAAACACCGTCACAGCCTCGACACCCTCCTTTTCCCGACGCGGCGGGCGCGCCGCGCGTTCAGCGCCTGCACGGCCGCGGCCAGCACGCCCAGCACGAGAAAGCCGAAGAACGGCTTTGCAGGGGCGCTGCCCAGCGCGCCGGCAAACGGCGCCTGCGCGCCCGTCTCCCCCCAGACGCTGCCGGAGGCAAGCCAGCCGCGCAGCGCGGCCTGCAGCGAGAGAAGCACGCCCGTGCCGAGCGTGCAGCCGAGCACATCCGCCGCGACGGCGGGCAGGATGTGTGTGGGCGCGTATTCATTCAGGCGGGACAGCACCATGGAATTGGCGATCTGCAGGCTGGCCGCCGCGCCCAGCAGCGAGAGCGAGCCGGGCCAGGCGCGCTCCGCCAGGAGCGCCGCCGGGATCCAGCACACGGCGGACACGGCAAAGACCACACCGGGCCGCAGCCAGTCCGGCAGCCGGCTGCCCACGGCCCACAGCACGAGCCCCGCCAGCAGCGACTGCACGAGCAGCAGCAGCGAGACCGGGAGCGCCTGGGAAAGCGAAGCGCACACGGCAGCCGGGTACAGGCTGAGTGCCGCCGTGAGCACGGGATTGTAGAACAGGAAGCCGTTGCCGAACACGGCGCGCAGCTCCCGCGCAGTTTCCTTCATGGCAGCCGCACCCCCTTTGCGCGCAGGCGGATCGCCGCGTGGTCCAGCACGGGCGCGAAGGCGTCCGCAATCAGCACGGCGAAGCACGCCGCCTGTTCGAACGAGCCGGTGTGGCGCATCGCCATGAGCAGGCCGCCCGCCAGCACGCCGAACAGGCAGCGCCCCACGGTGGTGCGCGGCGAGGTGACGGGGTCGCCCAGCAGGAAGACGGCGCAGAACAGGAGCGAACCGGTGAGCAGCTCATACTTCACGGAGGTGAGCGCAGGGCAGGCGATGCGCGGAAAGAGCGCCGCCGCGAGGGCGGCCGTGAGGAGGAAGCACGCGATCGATTCCGGCCGGATGCAGCGCCGCGCCAGCAGAAAGAGCGCTGCCGCGCCCAGCACGAGGGCGGCTGTGCAGCCCATCGGCCCGGGATACATGCCCCAGAGCAGATCGAGCGGCAGAATCGAGGGCTTGAGCCCCGCGTGCAGCGAAGCGCCCGGCGACGCGGCCGTGACGGCGGCGCAGTCCCCCGAAAGGGGCAGCCACCCTGCGGCCGGGTCGGCATAGGTGAACACGAGATCCGGGCGGCACACGGTGACGAACGCCACACCGGCCGCCGCGGGGTTGAACAGGTTCCGCCCCGTGGAGCCGAAGGGCGCTTTCGCGATGAGGATGGCGAAGGCCCCGGCCAGCGCGCCCAGCCAGTAGGGCGTGTTCACCGGCAGCAGCAGCGAGACGGTCAGCCCCGTCACGAGGGCGGAGGGATCGCCGGAGCCGAACGCGTGCCGGAACACGAGGCCGTAGAGAATGTCGCACACGGCGCAGGCGGCCATGGCGGCGAGCGACTGCAGCAGCGCGCGCGGGCCGTACTGCACCGTGGGAAGGATCAGAAGCAGCGCCAGGGCGAACAGGGCGTCCGCCATCATGGTGGAAACCGTCCGTTCCCGGCGCAGGAACGGGGCGGGGAGGTTGCGAAGCGTCACAGGAAATCACCGCTCTTTCGGATGGCTGCCGCGCGCGAGACTTCAGCGGAAAGCGGCAGGCCCGAGGGGCACACCGCCGTGCAGGCGGCGCAGCCGATGCAGCTCTGCACGTTGAGCAGCAGATAGGGCTCCACCTTTTCCCCGCGCAGGCTTTCGTGGATCTGCCACGGTAGGATGCCCTGCGGGCAGACGCGGCCGCACCGCCCGCAGCCGATGCAGGCGGACTGGCGGCGGCGCTCCGCGTGGAGCATCGCCGTGAGGCAGCGCGCGTGCAGCGGCAGCGGGGCGTCCGGGTCCGTGAGCGCGCTGCCGCGCCACGCCGGCCCGGCATATACGAGCGACACGTCCTCCGAAACGCCGCAGGCTTCGAGCAGCGCGCGGGCGGGCGTGCCGTTCGCCGCGCGCACGTTGCGCGGCGCCTTCACGCCGTCGCCGGACACGGTGATCACGCCGCTGGTCTGGGGCAGGCCGTCCGCCGCGTCGGCCAGGGCGCAGAGCGCCTGCGGCCCTATGAGGCCCGCGGAGACGCCGGCGGCGCGCAGGCGGCGCAGCAGAAAGGCCCGCGCCGGGTAGCGCCGGCCGGCCACCTCCACGCGCAGGCCCGGGCGGGCGCGGCGCAGGGCGGCCTCTTCCCGCCGTGTGGAGACGGCCGCGCCGATCTGTGCCCCTCCGCAGGCCACGGCGGCCAGGCGCAGGCCGCGCTCCACCTTTTCCGGGTCCTCGCGCAGCACGGCGCAGGCGGAGGAGCACCAGGGGTCGTCCTCCACGGCGCAGGCCAGCAGCAGGCCGGCCCCGAGCCGCCGCAGGCGGTACAGCTCCTGAAAGAGCGGGCGGCCCGTCATCTCGTCAAAAATGCCGGCGTCGGCGGCGGCGCGCAGCACGTCCTCGTCCTCCGGCCGGTCCGGCAGGGGGCGCAGCGGCGATGCGCGCCGCTCTCCGCCCGTGCGCAGACGCACCGTCCACACCGGGCCGCACACAGCCATCTCCCGGAATTCGATTTCCTCCGCCACACCGGCGGCGGGGGCGTGGGCGGGTGCGCTGCGCCTGGGCAGGCTCAGCCGCTGGCCGGCGGCAAGCTTGTCCCCGGGGCGGACGAGGCGGGCCGTGCCCTCCTCGGCGCCCGGCAGCGGCACCACGAGCGTGCCGGAAGCGGGCAGTGTCAGGATCGGCTCGCGCAGGGAGAGCGCGCGCCGGTCCTCCGTGCGGTATCCGCGCAGCGATGTTATCATGGCTGCTCCGCCGCGGCTTCGGCGGCGATCTGTTTGAGCGTCTGGATGGCCTCGGCCGGGTTCTGCGCGCCGAACACCGTCGTGCCGGAAACGCAGATGTCCACGCCGGCGCGGGCCGCCTGGCCCACCGTCTCAAACGTGACGCCGCCGTCGATCTCCACGGGGATGGATAGCCCCATCGCGCGGGCGCGGGCGCGCACGGCGCGCACCTTTTCCAGCATGGAGGGGATGAACTTCTGCCCGCCCGCGCCGGGCTCCACCGTCATCACGAGCACGAGGTCGAGATCCGGCAGGAAGGGGAAGAGCGACTCCACCGGCGTGGCGGGCTTGAGGGCGACGCCGGCGCGGCAGCCGGCCAGGTGGATGAAGCGGATCGTCTCCGCCGGGTCGCCCTCGGCCTCGAGGTGGAAGGTGATGCCGTTCGCGCCGGCGCGGGCGAGCGGCCCCACCTGGTGCTGCGGCTGGGCGACCATCATATGGACATCAAAGAATTTTTCCGTGTAGGGCCGGATCGAGGAGATAACCTGGGCGCCGAAGGTGATGGTGGACACGAAATTGCCGTCCATCACGTCGAGGTGGATGAGATCCGCCCCGGCCCTGTCGATGCGCCGTGCCTCCTCGCCCAGGCGGGAAAAATCAGAGGAAAGCATGGATGGCGAAATCAGCATAAGGGAAAGCCTCCTTGTTCGGGACGCCGTGTGCGCCCGTGATTTCAGTTCGACGAGGGGAAGAAGGGGCGAAGCGCGTTCGCCAGGCCGCTCACCGGCATGGTCTGCAGCACGACGCGGCCGGGGCCGGTGACGATGGTGTGGAAGAGGCCTTCGCCGCCGAGGAACATGTTTTTCAGGCCCTTCACGGCCTGCACGTCGATGGAGCAGCTCGCATCGCACATGGCAAGGTTGCCGGTGTCCACCACGATGCTCTGGCCCGCGGCGAGCGTGTATTCCACGGCGTATCCGTCGATCTCAAGAAATGCCGTGCCGGTGCCGGAGAGCTTCTGCATGATGAAGCCTTCGCCGCCGGCAAAGCCCGCACCGAACTTTTTCTGGAAGAAGATGGAGAGGTCCACGCCCGTCTCCGCCGCGAGGAAGCCGCCCTTCTGCACCACAACGGGCGTTTCCGGCGCGATGCGCACGGCGCGGATTGAGCCGGGAAAGCTTGAGGCAAAGGCGATCATGCCCGGGCCGCCCTGCGCCGTGTAGGTATTCTGGAACAGGGAATCCCCGGAAAACAGCCGCCCGAACGCCTTGCCGATCCCGCCTGCGCCGGTGGACATTTCCATGTTGGGGGACATCCACACCATGGAGCCCTTTTCCGTGCGCATGGATTCGCCTGCCTCCAGATTGCAGATGACGGCCGGGGTGGGTTCGCCGACAATATCATAACGCATAGACACAACTCCTCCGTTTCTCGGGTGCGCGGCCGCGCCGCCCTCCCGTTACAGGACAAGGACGGACAACAGGATGGACCCGGCCAGCAAAAGGGCGATCAGCCCCGCAATCACGCGCACCGCCAGCCTGCGGCCGTGCAGGCCGCCCTTTTTCCGGCGCGGCTTTGCCTGTCTCCGTGTGCTCATCTCAAAAATCCCGTCCTTTCCAGGGGTACAAAAACCTATGCTTCTATAGTAAAGGTTTTTGGGCAAAAAATCAAGGGCAGGGGGCGGCGCTTTTTCAAGGGACGGTGAAACCTTTTGCCGGGCCGGCGCGTCTATTCTCATGAGGCGCGCCCGGCGGCGCGGCTTGACTTTCCGCCGGGAATCCCATAGAATGGGAACCAGCACGACGGGCAAACGAAAGAGGAAGAACCGGCCGGCGAGCGGTCGGCATCGGAGGCAAGGCTATGGCAGGAAACACGAGCGGCAGAAGGCCGCAGAACAAGGCGCGATCCCGCGGGGAGATCGATCGGTACCACTATGTGGATCGGGACATCTACAGCCGCAGCGATCACCGGGTGTCGGCGTCCCCTCGCAAAAAGCGCCGCAAAAAGAAGAAGGGCGGTGCCGGGCGCGTGGTGGCCGTGCTGCTGGCGGTGGCAGTTGTGGCCGCGCTGGCCGTGGCGGGCGGGGCCGGGGCTCTGCTGGGCCGGCTGGACCGCCCGGAGATCGATACCACCCAGTATGAGGAGCAGCCGAGCGCCGCGCCCACATGGAGCGTGCTTTCCGACAGCAGCGTGATCAACATCCTGCTCATCGGCAAGGACAAGGGGGACGACGGCATGTCCAGCCGGTCCGATACCTCGATGCTTGTCTCCATCGACACGAAAAACAAGGAGCTCCGGCTTGTGTCGTTTCTGCGCGATCTCTATCTCGAGATCCCCACCGTGGGCAAGACAAGGCTGAACGCCGCCTATGCGAACGGCGGCGCGGCGCTCACGATGCAGACGCTCGAGAACAACTTCCGCGTGAACATCGACAAATATATTGAGATCGATTTCGAAAACTTTGCCCTCGTCATCGACAAGATGGGCGGCATCGACATCGATATGAACGCCGCCGTGGCCGCCGAGGGCAACCGCAACATCGGCAGCCACTGGACGGAGGGCGTGAACCACCTTTCCGGCAAGGAGGCGCTCTATTATTCCCGCATCCGCGCCACGGACAGCGACTTCGGCCGCACCGGCCGCCAGCGCCAGGTCATCGAGGCGATTCTGACGCGGTTCAAGCAGCTCAACATCCTCGACATGGGCAGCGTGGCGTTTGAGTATCTGCCCTATGTGACGACGAACCTTTCCGACGGCGACATCGTGTATCTGGCGTCCATCGCGCCGCAGATCCTCGACTATGATCAGGAAACGATGGCCGTGCCGAACGAGGGGACGTATCAGGACCTGAAGCTGCCCAGCGGGGCGCTCGTGCTCGACGCCGATCTGGAGGAGAACAGCCGTATGCTGCGCGAATTCCTCTATCCCTCCGGTGAGGGTGAGGGATGAACACGGGTCATCTGCCCGGTTTTCGATTATAAAAACAGAAGCTTCCTGCGCAAAAAGCGGCGGCAGGCGGAAAATCCGCCTTGCCTGCCGCCGTTTTTTATTGTAAAATAAAGGGTACCCTGCATGGGCGGGGGTGCGGCGGGCCGGGGAAAGGCCGCGCAGCCCCCGCGCGCACGGAGGGCCGCGAACCCCGCGAAATAATCCGAACCGTTGGAGGGAAAACATTATGGAGAAAAAGACGTTTTACATTACCACTCCCATCTATTACCCTTCGGGCAACGCGCACATCGGCCACAGCTACACGACCGTGGCCAGCGACGCCATTGCCCGCTACAAGCGAATGCAGGGATACGACGTGATGTTCCTCACCGGCACGGACGAGCACGGCCTGAAGATTGAGCAGAAGGCCGAGGCTGCGGGCGTGACCCCGAAGGAATACGTCGATAAAATCGTGGCAAACTTCCAGCAGCTCTGGAAGCTGCTCAACATCAGCAACGACCGTTTCATCCGCACCACAGACGACTACCACGTGAAGGCCGTGCAGAAGATCTTCCGCGCGCTGTATGACCGCGGCGACATCTACAAGGGCAAGTACGAGGGCTGGTACTGCACGCCATGCGAGTCCTTCTGGACGGAGACGCAGCTCAAGGACGGCAAGTGCCCCGACTGCGGCCGCGAGGTGAAGTGGGCCGAGGAGGAGGCCTATTTCTTCCGCCTTTCGAAGTATGCGGACCGGCTGCTCAAGCTCTATGAGGATCAGCCCGGCTTCATCCAGCCGGAGAGCCGCAAGAACGAGATGATCGCGTTCATCAAGCAGGGCCTGCAGGATCTCTGCGTTTCCCGCACGAGCTTCACCTGGGGCATCCCGGTGGATTTCGACCCGAAGCACGTGATTTATGTGTGGATCGACGCGCTCACGAACTACATCACCGCCATGGGCTACGGCTCGGACGATGATTCCGATTATAAAAAGTACTGGCCTGCCGACGTCCACTTTGTCGGCAAGGAGATTGTGCGCTTCCACACCGTCATCTGGCCGGCCATCCTCATGGCGCTCGACCTGCCGCTGCCCAAGCAGGTGTACGGCCACGGCTGGCTGCTGTTCGGCGACGGCACGAAGATGAGCAAGTCGAAGGGCAACGTTGTGGATCCGCACATCCTCTGCGACCGCTACGGCGTGGACGCGATCCGCTACTTCCTGCTGCGCGAGATCCCCTTCGGCGCGGACGGCGTGTTCACGAACGAGGCGCTCATCGCGCGCATCAACTCCGATCTCGCAAACGACCTGGGCAACCTCGTCTCCCGCACGACGGCCATGGCGCAGAAGTATTTCGGCGGCCATATCCCGGCCGGGCGCGAAGCGGAGCCGGTGGACGACGAGCTCATCGCGCTCGCTTCCGGCCTGCGCGACCGCTGCGACAAGGCCATCGACGGCTACCAGTTCTCCACCGCGCTGGCGGAGATCTGGAAGGTGGTGGCCCGCAGCAACAAGTACATCGACGAAACGGCCCCGTGGGTGCTCGGCAAGGACGAGGGCAAGCGCGCGCGCCTGGCCGCCGTGCTGTATAACCTGTGCGAATCGCTGCGCATCGTGTCGGTGCTGCTCACGCCCTTCATGCCGGAGACGGCGCCGCGCATCCAGAAGCAGCTCGGCCTTTCCGGCGACAGCGTGACCTATGAGACGGCCGGCACGTGGGGTGTGACCCCGGCCGATGCCGTGGTGGAGAAGGGCGAGACGCTCTTCCCGCGCATCGACGTGGACAAGGAGATCGAGGCGCTCAACGCCCTCATCCCGAACCCGATGGAGCAGAAGAAGGCGGAAAAGCCGAAGATCGAGGGGCTGGCGCAGATCGCGATCGACGATTTCGCGAAGGTGGAGCTGCGCGCCGCGAAGGTGCTCGCCTGCGAGCCGGTGAAGCGCGCGAAGAAGCTCCTGAAGCTCACGCTCGACGACGGCGAGGGTGAGCGCACCGTGGCCTCCGGTATTGCGCAGTGGTACAAGCCTGAGGAACTCGTGGGCCGCACCGTGGTGCTCGTGGCGAACCTCAAGCCCGCGAAGCTGTGCGGCGTGGAGAGCTGCGGCATGATTCTGGCGGCCGACGCTGCGGAGGACGACGTGCGCGTCGTGTTCCTGGAAGGCGTGCCGGCGGGCGCGCGCATCCGCTGAGGACGGCGCGATGGAGATTTTCGATTCCCACGCGCACTATGATTCCTCCGCCTTCCGCGAGGACCGCGGCGAGGTGATGGCCTCGCTGCCTTCCCGCGGCGTGTGCGGGGTGATCAACTGCGGCTCCCACCTGCAGGGCTGCCGGGCGAGCGTGGAGCTGGCGCATCAGTATCCGTATGTGTACGCCGCCGTGGGCCTGCACCCGGAGGATCTGAAGGATGCCCCCGCGGACTGGCTGCACCGGGTGGAAGAGATGCTGGCCGAGCCGAAGGTGGTGGCCGTGGGCGAGATCGGCCTCGACTACTACTGGAAGGAGAACGCCCCGCGCGAGGAGCAGAAGGCGGCGCTGGCCGCCCAGCTCGAGCTGGCGAACGCGCATGGGCTGCCGATCGTTTTTCACGACCGCGAGGCCCACGGCGACACGATGGAGCTGCTGCGCAAATACCGCCCGCGCGGCGTGCTGCATTGTTTTTCCGGCAGTGTGGAGATGATGCGTGAAGCGGTGCGCCTGGGGCTTTACATCGGCCTGGGCGGGGCGGTAACGTTCAAAAATGCGCGCGTACCGCTCGAGGTGGCGCGCGAGGTGCCGCTGGACCGCCTGCTCACGGAGACGGACTGCCCCTACATGGCGCCCGTGCCGTTCCGCGGCAAGCGGTGCGATTCCACGATGATCGCTTACAGCGCCGCGAAGATCGCGGAGGTGCGCGACGTTCCCGTGGAGGAGATTCTGAAGGCGGGCAGGGAAAACGCGTGCGCCCTGTTCGGCATCGCACTGTAACGCATCCCGGCGGGAAATGCGCGCCGGAGAGGGGAGGAACGGCCATGTTTGCACACAAGGTGGTTGTTGTCACGGGCGGGGCCCAGGGCATCGGCAAGACGATTGCGGAGGAATTCCGCCGCGAGGGCGCGGAGGTCTGTGTGATTGACCTGCTGGCCAACCCCTATTTTGTGGGGGATCTGGCGGACCCGGCCGTGCTGGAATCGTTTGCCCGCAAGGTGACGGACGACTGGGGGCGCGTGGATGTTCTGGTGAACAACGCGCCGCCGCTCATGAAGGGGATTGACGCGTGCAGCTATGAGGAGTTTGACCGCGCGCTGCGCGTGGGCGTGGCCGCGCCGTTCTATCTGTGTAAGCTGTTCCGGCCGTGGTTTGCCCCCGGGGCCTCGGTGGTGAACATTTCCTCCTCCCGCGACCGGATGAGCCAGCCGCAGACGGAGAGCTACACCGCCGCGAAGGGCGGGATCTCCGCCCTCACGCACGCGCTGGCTGTGAGCCTGGCCGGAAAGGTGCGCGTGAACTCGATCTCCCCCGGATGGATCGACACGTCGTTCACGGAGTATGAGGGGCCGGACGCATACCAGCAGCCGGCCGGGCGCGTGGGAAACCCGATGGACATCGCGAACATGGTGCTGTATCTCTGCTCAGACAAGGCGGGGTTCATCACCGGCGAGAACATCTGCATCGACGGCGGCATGACGCGCCAGATGATTTACCATAACGACTTCGGATGGACCTTGGACAATGCCGCCGACCCTCACCTGCGGTGAGCACACCTGCGGTGGGCACACCTGCGGTGGGCAAGACGCGCACCGTGTCTTTTTCTTCCCCGCGTCTCGCACGCACGCGGCTGGTTCCGGGTGCGGGCCCACACCGGGCTCCTGTTTTCCCGGGCAGGGAGAAAGCCCGCGGCTGCGCCGAGCAAGTCGCGCGGCTGCGCCGGGCAAGACGCGCACCGTGTTTTTTTCTTCCCCGCGTCTCGCACGCACGCGGCTGGTTCCGGGTGCGCGCCCACGCATGGCTCCTGTTTTCCCGGGCAGGGAGAAAGCTCCGGCGCATCCCCAACGCACAGAAACGCTTGAAAAGCTGAGCTTTGCTCCTTGGCT
>ERZ1090869.374-NODE-374-length-24232-cov-9.675518_pt1 | contig 24232 bp, 37 predicted proteins | sample MGYA00478474_ERZ1090869 | MGnify/ENA primary metagenome ERZ1090869 (study PRJEB33644, sample SAMEA5815748) | chicken gut metagenome | biome: Chicken; feature: Gastrointestinal Tract; material: Caecum | place: Ireland | collected 2019-01-01 | study: A study of the... | reverse complement strand
TCGCTCAGTGTCTCGTGGGCTCGGAGATGTGTATAAGAGACAGCAGCAGCACTGTACTTTGTTTTTGCAGCCGTCGGTAAGGCTCTGAACAAAGAAGCTAACAACGGATATAGCCGCAGACAAATTATACGCTTTGCTCGACTGAGGTATTTTGTTCCGGGTGCCATTGTTATTTTAATGCTGATTGTTACTCTGATCAGAGGTATCTGTATTATTGACTCTACGCAGGTCGGCGTCGTTCGTACATTCGGCAAAATTAACAGGCAGATTGCACCAGGATTAAATCTGGTTAATCCAATATCGGATTCCGTTACAACTTATGACCTACGAGTGCATGTCAGACAGGCCTCCTTCGCATCTTACACTAAGGACGCACAGCCATTAACAGCTTCGATAGAATACCAATATGCACTCGATAAGGACAATGTGATGGATGTTGCCTTGGAGTACGGAACATATGATGTCCTCGAGGCAAAGCTGGACAATGTCGTTCAGGAACGCGCAAAGATTGTTTTTGCTAAGTATAGCGCTATGACATTACTCGAGAACAGGGCTACGCTTTCAACTGAAGTTTCTGAAGAAGTGGAAACTATTGAAGAGCTTTATCATGTAAACTTTACATCGGTAATTGTGCAGGATATTGATTTTTCCGACGCCTTTGAAGCTTCTGTCGAGGCAAAGATGACCGCCGAACAAGACGCACTTCGTGCTGAGCAGGAAAAGAAGACGGCGGTGGTAAAAGCCGAGCAGGAGGCTGAGGTCGCTGCAATCGAGGCGGAGGCCGCAATCGCTCGTGCCGAGGGAGAAGCTGAAGCTATGCGTATTACACGAGAAGCACTTCAGAATATGCCCGACGCTTATATCCAACAGATGTGGATTGAGAAATGGAATGGAGAACTCCCTGCAGTACAGGCAGGGGATAGCGCAAGTGTTATTGTAAATCCCGGGCTCAAGGATGCGGGACAGTAAAATACCTTTCATAATAGCCCATAAAGGAAGGGTGATACATCGCTTTGATACAAAGGATTATGGTATGTTCATTCGCCGTTCTAATAATGACATCTCACGTTTATGCGGCAACAAAGACTGTTTTTAAAAGCTGCTTTCAAGGACAAAGCTGCCCGTCAAAAATTGATCTGTCTGACATAAGAGAGCCGAGCTTTGCGTCGCCCGATGAGCTCGAACGAGCGTTGAGGTACGATTTAATAGAACTTGCCCCGGCGTTTGTCGAGGCAGAGAAAAAATACTCCGTAAACGCAATATGCTTGGCGGCTATAGCAGCTTTTGAGAGCGGCTGGGGAAGATATCAGTTTGAGGATAATAATATTTTGGGATTTGGGTCAAAGGATTTTGACGATGAGGAGGAGTGCATCATGTACGTGGCGCGGTTTTTGGCGGAAAATTACCTGTCAGAAGACGGGCAATATTTTGGCGGAGGCTACGGTCTTGAACACATAAACATAAGGTGGAACGGCGGGCAGCATTGGTTGAAGGAGGTGAGCGAGATAGCATTCGATATTTTAGAAAGAATAAACGGGACAGGCGTGTAAATTAGCCAGCGGTTTAAGGAGATGTTTAAGAAAATGAAGGACAGAAAACCGTTGCAGCTCATGCTTTTTTTGCTTACTTGATGAAATATAGTAATGCATCTCTCATCTTAATGAAAGGCAAATTTATGAGTATTTATCTTGATAACGCAGCGACAACACGAGTTGCTCCTGAGGTTTTAGAGGCAATGCTTCCGTACTTTTCTGAGAGCTACGGCAATGCCGGTTCAATTCACCACGCAGGGCGAAAGGCGGCTGAAGCTATTGATCTTGCGAGGCGACAGACAGCTTCTTTATTTGGAACTACACCGGAACATGTTATCTTTACTTCAGGCGGAAGTGAATGTAATAGTATGGTGTTTAAAGGGCTTAAAGACCTGCTTCTTGCTTCCGATAAAAAGCACATAATTATTTCTGCAACCGAACACGACTCTGTCTTAAAGGCTGCTCAAAGCCTTACCAAATACGGGTTTCATATTACATATGTGAAACCGGATTCCGATGGACAGGTTTGCCCAAAGGTAATCGAAGATGCAATTACCCCATACACGGGGCTTGTGTCGGTTATGTTTGTCAATAACGAAGTGGGTTCTGTCAATGACGTTGAGGCAATTGGCGAAATTCTAAAGAAAAATTCCATACTGTTTCATACCGACTGCGTACAAGGAGCCGGGCAATATCATATCGACGTAGATAAGATTGGTGCCGATTTTGCCACTATTTCTGCCCACAAGATTCACGGGCCAAAGGGTATCGGAGCCCTTTATGTGAGATGTCCCGAAAAACTCTCGCCGTTAATTTGCGGCGGGGCGGAGCAGGAACTTGGAATTAGAGGGGGGACAGAAAACGTAGCTGGAATCGTCGGTCTTGGAACTGCCAGCAAGATTACTTGCGATAATTTAAGAGAAGATATGATTTATGTATCTTCTCTTAAGCAGAGATTCTATGCGCTTTTATGTGATGAACTTAAAAATCTTGGTGGTAGAAGTGATTGTATTCATGTAAATGGGTTACAGCCCGATCAACCAGGCAAGATTTTGAACCTGCGAATCGAAGACATAGATGGTGAAACTCTGCTTCTTATGCTGGATGCAAAGGGCATTTATGTTTCTGCCGGTTCTGCCTGCAGGAGTCACGAGGCAAAGCCGAGTCATGTGCTTACAGCAATGGGGCTTTCCAAGGAAGAAGCCCGCAGTTCTCTGCGCTTTTCCTTTTCAAAATATAATACTGGAGAAGAAATGGAATGCGCGGCGCAGACAATTGCGTCTTGCATTTTTTCGTTACAGAAATATTCCGAGGTGATTACAGATGAAAACATGGGAAATGTGCGGTAATGTAGTTGTAGATGCCCATCATTCAAAAGGTGCCTGTTTGCTGTTTTTGAAAATCTTAAAATAAGATGCTTACATTACGGATGGCTTCAAACGCAGGTAAATGAATCTGTGGATAAGTTAAATTCTATAAAAGAAGTACATCTGAATTTGAAAGGTTAATTTGGTGATGAGAAGGCTGAAATTATAGCACTGGGATCGAATAACGGCGGCGAACTTCTTATGTTCGCGCCAAGTGAATAAAGATTAGTTTTGTCGGAGGTGTAGTATGAAAGCTGTCAGTATTATATGGGATGTGGATTATGAAGAAGATTTGGAGTCATTACCAAAAGAAATTGAAATCCCTGATGGAATGACGGATGAAGACGAAATTTCGGATTACTTATCCGATGCGACGGGATTTTGTCACAAAGGGTTTGAAATAGAGGCATGAGAGGCAATTAAGCAATGGAGACGAAAATAGACGCAGTACATACCGAGTTCGATACAAGGAATGAACTTACAGAAAAGCGAAAGAATATTTGTTCTTTTGACGAGCTGATTAGATTTCTCGAAGATATCGCTTCGAATTATAACTGTGGCTATGGCAATGCGCCAATAGCAATTGCGCAAGCATGTCTTGCGGTCGCTTGGTTCTTTTCAAAAGAGTTCGGCATTACCGGATTCCAAGCCAGCTTCGTGATGTGGGATTTCATTTTCGGATGGCAGAAAATAAATAACAAGACCTCTCTTAAGTTGGTAGACTATGATGAGATGCTATATCCGCAGTATGCTTATAAATTTGAAAAGACGATTTCCAAGGATACATGGAAACAGATTCAAAAGGCTGCAAAAGATTTGCTTGAAGAAGCACACAAAACACGAAGACGCAGAACGTACATCCGTTAGTGTATCAGCATTGGAAGGAAATTGCATCGGGAAAGGTGCCATTTGGATATGAGCTGTCGGCTGAAAAATGTTTAGACAGAGAATCAGTATGATTCAATGAGATTCTTATTAGTTATGACTTTGTATAAACATATTTTGTGAAAGGTATTAACTATGAATGAATATGAGGAGGATCGCGTATTCAGCGACGATGTAAGAGAAAAGAAAAGACTCGCAAGACAAGCAAGACATCGCAAATGTGGTAGCAAAAGCAGAAAGTGTAATCTAAGTTCAGACCGATTAACAAAAAAGCAATGGTTAGAAAGGTGTGGTAGAACGGTGACATATAATTTTAAAAAGCCTATTTTGTGGCAAGATTTCTGCGAACTCCCTATACATATCCAGAAAGAATATCTACTCAATCTGATTGGTGAGTACCAGACAACTGCCTCTGATTTGGCAAAGATGTTTGGTATTACCCCTAAGACCGTTACCAAGCATTGTGAACGCGAAGAGATTGGTATCCGGTTTTCTCCGGGCAAGCGTATGTCCAAAGAGAAGCGCAGAGCTTTTGAGGAGTTTTGCTGTACTGCCAACCATCAGGAAGAAGTTGTTGTTGCAAAGAAAGAGCCGGAGCCTAAAAAGACTGAGGGTTTTATTGATCTTGATAATACGGCACAGTCTCCCGACATGGCCATGACTGAATTTACCTTGAGTTTCTCCGGTAATTTTAATCGTGAGATGATTTGTAATTCTCTTGCGTCAATGCTTCCCAAAGGTGCGCCGGTGAAGCTGGATATTAAGTGCTTTGTTATGCTGTGATTCGGTTGAAAAACACCGAGATTTCAGCTATAATATAAAAGGAGATTTCAGCTATAATATAAAAGTATGCAAGAAAAGAGGAAGATGCTATGTCTGAAAAGAATTTCGCAGTAACCGTCGATATTGCAGCGCCCGTAGTGACAAAGATTGAAGCTGTCGCTACGCAGTATGAGGGCAAGTATGCACTGAATGAAGATGTGTATAAGCGCGTTCTGAAAGTCTATAAGAAGTTCAGAAAGTTTGCCCTCCAGAATGATGGTGGTGTCAAGAGTACCGATGTGCATGGTACTGACAAAGTAAAAATTGTGGCGGAGGTTCCTGCCGTAGATCTGTTCCGAGAAGGACTCGACCTATTTACAGAGCTGCTGGCAATGGTAGACTCTATCGATGTCTCCGCATCAAAGGATGGAGATTTGATTATCGAGGTGGGTGTAGCAGGTCTTTGGAAGGCGGTGTAACGCATGAATAAGCGTCGTCGCTCATCCATTAAGATTGCCGCAAGTTATCTTGATATGGCAATCGATTTGATTCGAGATGCCAAAGATGAAGAGCAGGATGCTCTGGATAATATGCCGGAAAATCTCCAAAGCAGCGAGAGATGCGAAGCGATGGAAGAAGCCATCGACAATCTTGAAGATGCGCTCAGCAGCATTGATGAAGCAAAGGATCATATTGACAGAGCAATCGCATAGTTGAGGAATACCAAATGAGTTTAATTTTAGCACTGGTTCTAATCGCCATTGTGCTGTGGAAAATTGGAAAGGATAAGTCCAAGTCCGCAGCTTTTGATCGCGAAAAGAACATACGAGATAGTATAATTTCAAATTGGGAAGATCTTTATGTCGATAAGGATCTTGAAGCGAGGTTGGAACGCTGTATTGCAGATGAGCGTAATTATGCAGCAGTCCGCGAGGAGATCTCCAAAGTGCTTTCAAACATGGAACATTGGCGCTATCTGTTGGACGGTGATTTCCCACTAAACGACAACCAAATTCTTGGCTGGTCAAACCAGAAGCAGGCTCGTGAAACTCTCAGAAATAATCAGAGAATTGCACTGGATATTATGCTTGCCAACAGAGGGAAAGTTTCTACGATGGCAGCGACATTTGGTTATAATGCTTATGTGAGAAGCGGGAGCTACGATCTGAAGGAAAGCACATATGAGTATGCAGAAACAATCTTACAGTTAATGAGATCTCGTGGCGCAAAGGTCGAGCTTTATTATCATTGCCATCTTGCAAAAGAGTCTTACTATTGGCAAGGCACTCACCCAAGGCATTGTAACGATCCAGCGAGTGGTGAAGTCCTTAAGCCGTTCGATAAAGAGACGATTTTTGCCGACAATGTTATACCTGTTATACAGTAAAAAAGAGGGGTTCGCACCCCCTCTTCTTTAATCCTCTTCAAAATAATCAGGCAGCGGTATCGATTTACCAAGTAAAACTTTGCCGCAGCATTTTACAGAAGATCCGCTTTCGCCATCTACATAAATGTTTGCGTTAATCCTATTCGGATTGGCAGACAGCAAGTGTAGATTTCTATCTTCATCCACATAGTATTGTTTGCAATACATCGCTCCGTCTACACAGAAGATACCCACATCTCCGTCATACAGTTCCTGGGTTTCTTTTACGAAGACCATCTGACCGTCGTGGATATATGGTTCCATACTGTCGCCAGAGATACAGACTGCGTAATCAGCATCTGCCGGCACAGAATCATCCGCCAAAAGCATTTCAAACTCATCTCCCTCAAGCGGCACAGCGATACCAGCCGCAGGTGGGGTGAGGTAAAACGGTATATACCGATTGTGTTTTCTGGTAACCTTTCTCTCCTGTTTTTTCTCCGGGAACCGAATAACCTCCGCTCTGTGCGGTTTCAGTCGCTCAAGTTCTGTGTTGCATATGATACGAACAAGTTTTTGCCCGTGTGCGTCAAGCTGCCGATAGTTTCTCAGCAGCTCTTCTTCCGCCAGATTTCTTTTAGCGGTTCTATGTTTTCCAAGCAATGCATCTACGCTTGTTTCAAGTGCGTCTGCAAGTTTGGGAAGCAGCTCAAACGAAGGCTGCCGGACGCCACGCTCCCAATTTCCGATAGTGACCGAAGTAACGCCGATCCTCTCTCCAAGGGTTTTTTGTGTCATCCCGGCATCGCTTCGGATGCTTTTTAAGTTTTCACTAAAATTCATAACTGCCTCCTAATTTTGAGACTATCAAGGTCTTGACATGATGTCCTGCTTGTGCTAATATAGAGAACACAAACAGTTGTTTGCTATGCTTATGTTAGCACAAAAGACTGTTTGTGTCAAGAGTTGTAGTACATAATAAGAAGAGGGTGAGCACCGAAATGCCCACCCTCAAGGAAAGCCCAGGTCGTTGTATCAAAACCTGGTATTGCAGCTCGCAAGGAGCTACAAGCTAAGTCGCACACTACCACATATGCAACTTAACGCTTGTAGTGTATCACGATAGCCGCAAAAAATCAAGTGCTTCTGGAGGTATGCTGCATGAATTCTGCCATCTCTCTGGGTCGGTTTCGCGCCGAAACAGAGTCTTACGACAACTTTCTCCTTACATATGAAGATCCTCTTACCCCTATGAGTTTCTCCATTCACTTTGACCACCTTATGGTGTGTCTATCCGCATCGCCATATATTGCCTTGAAAAATAGTGATGCGAAATTTTGCCTTAGCCATATAGAAACTATCAAAAAAAACGGTAGTCAAGGCGAAGAAAAGGGCTTTGTTTTACTTTGCAACGAATACGCTGCTTCGGACAAGCCCACTCCAGTAAAATTTTCTTTGCGTTGCTCTAAAAAACTTCATAAATAAGTATTGACATTTGCTTCAGTATGTGCTATACTTGAGTCACAACAGAAGGAGAGATGACTCGGCATAGGAGGAACTGAAGAATGAGCGAGAATCGGCAGAGTAGTATGGCTCCGATTATCGGAGATGTCTACCTTATGAAGTTTGAAGGTAGCGGGAACGAGCAAAGCGGATGGAGACCTGGCGTGGTGTTTCAGAACAATGTCGGTAATGCACACAGCCCCAATGTGATCGCGCTTCCACTCACCAGCTCTATCAAGAAAACAAACCAGCCGACCCATGTAGTCGTACTCGCTGCAGATTCCGGTCTGCTCAGAGACAGCATGGTTTTGTGTGAGAACCCCGAAAAAATGTCTAAAGCGAGGATCGGAAAGTTTCTGACCAGACTTCCCGACGAGTATATGAAGAAAATCGCAGCGGCAAACCTGCTTGCTACAGCGGCTATCTCGTTTTTGAACGAGAGCGACTTGCTTGAAGTTTGGCAGGCGGCCATCCGGCTGAACTGTTGCGCTGCGTAAGGAGGTTCCCATGTATAATGAAGAGCGAAAGATGCGGTTTTTAACAGAAACCAGAAGTTCAGTTGACTTTGGGAAGTCTGTTTTCAACACTATAGAACCATATGAGCAAGAAGCGGGCAAGGATTTATGCGAGCTTACGGTAGATATCCTGCAACCTATCGCCAATGCGAAGTTTGGTTCTCGTACAAGAACGACAGACTCGACCATAGCGTTTCTGAGATCATATGTTGGTTGGTGTAAAGAGCAAGGTTATCCTACCTGTAGCGATGTGTACGAGCTGAAAACCGAGATGGACGAGAAGATGAAGCGAATGATGATAGCTTCTCCAGTTCATCTCGAAGCCGTACTCAATAAGCTTTTTGAGCCTGTAGCGAGTGAGACTGTAGATTGTCTATACAGATGTTATCTGTGGATGGGGTTTGCAGGTCTTGAAGAAGCTGAGGCTCTTGAGGTTACGGTTGACGAAGTGGATTTTGACACAATGACGATTGAGCATGGCGGACGGTCTTACGAAATCTATCGCGAGGCAGTTCCTGCATTTAAAATGGCTTGTAACGCCACGGAGTTTCGATATGTTAACCCAAACTACACTGAGGAAAAACAGGGTGGATATCGAAACAGATATCCTGGCAAATATCTTATGAGAGGAATCCGTTCTGCGCAGATTAAGTTAACCACCATACGGTCTGCCATCGAAAAAAAACTCAAGGCTGCAGGTGTTGAGACAACCTATGGTAAAATCAGGCTTTCAGGGCTTTTCTATAAAACGTATGAAATGGAGAGATTTGGTGAGCCAGTCAACTTCGATGCGTATATTGTAGAGCGCATTGGTAAGACAGAACACAAGTATCATGTAAACTACACGAGAAATAAACTTGCAAACAGTATTCGACGAGATCTTGAAGACGACTACGAATGCTGGAAAGTGGCTTTCACAAGGTAGGTGGTTACAATGGCTTTGATCAAGTGTCCAAATTGCGGCGAAGAAATCAGTGATAGAGGTAAGATTTGCCCACACTGTAAGTTTTGGCTCGACAAAGATTATCTTGCGGCAAAAAAGCGAGAGCTGATTGATGAGGGTGTTCGTCAGTATCAAGAAACGGATGAATACAAGCGCGCAAAGCAGGAAGAGGAAAGACTTTCAAAGCTTCCTTGTTGCCCAATTTGCGGTTCAAAAGATCATGTTAGACGTATAAGCGCTCTTAATCGTTCATTATCTGTTATTGCTTGGGGGCTGGCGTCATCCAAGATTGGCAAACAGTACGAGTGTACCGTCTGTAAACACAAGTGGTAATTTAACATGAGACTTAAGAAGAGGTTTTGTGACCTCTTCTTTTTCTTACACTTCAATACTTATTTATGAGGCGGTGAACATGGAGTATTCGTATCCTAAAGGAGAAATCGTGTGGGTCGGTCATTATGACAAAGACCACAATCTTCGTTATATCTTCAAAGCCGGCACGGGATTTTTACTTTCTTTATGAACTGAAGGATGGCAAGTTCGTAAAGCTTGGGAAAGACAAAAGCCCCTTAGTGCTTGAAAAGAAGTTTATCAAGCTGTAAAAGGCAGTGGTTTTTCAAAGTCTTTCGTTTTGGTGATGCCTGTTAGTAGCTTGAAATCAACATTAAGCCTAATAGGTGCAGTATTTCTATAATCCATATAAAACACCAATTTGGCGCAAAAGGAGCAATAGCAAAATGGCAAAAATGAAAATTGGTTACATCGCAGAAATCAATCAGGAGCTTAACCCCGGTAGAGAACGCTTTCAATTTAGAGAGGCGACTTTTACCAGACACATTTCAAGTTGAGGTGACAGGGTTTATTCAAAGATGCTTGCTTTTCCAGTTGACTACGAGGAGGTCGTGGATAACGCCAACATGATGAAGAAAAATGATTCTCTGATTTTGGTGCGGGAGCCTTTTCTGCTTGACGATGAACTGAGAGAAAAGGTAACCAAATGGGTTGAGTGGGCAAATAAAGCAGACCCCAGTGAATATGACCCGTTTGCGGGGTGGCGATAATGCAGGAGTTCAACTACCTAACAATGCTAAAGGCAGTTCGAGATTGTTCAGAAACAGACAGGTTGAAGGTCGGCGTGTTTTTCAAAACCGGTCAAGAAAGATTGTCGGCGTGTCTTGAAGCAATCGAGAGTATGGACGAAGAGGAACGAAATATGATGCTCAGAGCTACAAAGCAATCGGCTGCTTCGATCATTGAGTTCAAAAACGGAAGTTGCATCAAGTTTCTTCCGGCAAGAGAAAATGTTCGTGGTTATGCGTTTAACAGGGTTTTCTATATGGGCGATATTGACCAAGACATTCTCAACTGTGTAATCCGCCCAACAGAGAAAATCAGAGACCCAAGATTTTAGAACGAAAGGAGATGGTTGCTATGACCAACAAGGAACGATTTATTTCGCTGTGCAACGATATCGACCGAGATGGTATGCACGAGCTGATGGAGTGGCTTGAAAAGAGCGACTTCTATTCGGCGCCGGCAAGTACCAGGTTCCACGGAAATTACGCCGGAGGTTTGTTAGAGCATTCTCTGAATGTCTATGACGAGTTGAAGCGTCTGCTGGAAATCTACGGTGATAGCGTTAGTGTCAGCGAAACCACGATTCGTATCGTATCACTGTTTCACGATCTTTGTAAGGCCAATTTCTACACCACTGAGAAACGCAACAGAAAGAACAGCGCAGGTCAGTGGGAAAGCTATGATGCCTACTCAATCAAGGAAAGACTTTGTTACGGTGGGCACGGAAGCAAATCGGTGTTTATTATCCAGAACTTTATGAGTCTGACACCGGAAGAAGCTGTTTCGATTAACTGCCACATGGCTTCATGGGATGGCAACAAGGATGTTGGGAATGCGTTTGAGCAGTTCCCTCTTGCTTGGCTTGTCCATGTAGCCGATGAGGCAGCCACTTTTATCGTTGAGAAGAAGGAGTAAATATGTCAGAAGTTTTGAATATCTATCAAAAGCTGGCCAAGATCCGCAAGCCGGTTGAAGTCATCAAGAAAAACCGCAAGGGTTATGGCTATACATATGTTGATGAGGAAGAGATCCTCTCCAAAATCACAGGTCTTATGGGGAAATACGGTGTCTCACTGATCCCCAATATCACTCACGGTTCCGCCGTTGTAGAACCCTATCACTACACCAAGACAAAGGCTACCAAGGACGGAAAAACTTACGAAGAGCATATCAATGAGGTCATGGTTCGTGCAGACATGGACTGGATTTGGATCAACGACGAGAACCCTGAAGACCGCGTCGTTGTGCCTTGGCTCTTCGTTGGTTCTCAGTCAGATGCCAGTCAGGCGTTTGGCTCTGCACTTACCTATGCTTCCCGTTACTTCCTGCTGAAGTATTTCAATGTTGCTACATCCGATGACGATCCCGACAACTGGCGCAGCCGTCAGCGCGAAGCTGAAAATCAGGAAGATCGCCTGATTGCCGAAAAGATCGTCGATCAGATTCACAAGCTGGTGACTGACCATCTCGCTGCAAACCCCGATGACAAGCAGAAGATCGTTACACTCACCAAGAAGTATGTCAAGGAAAACGGTAAGGCTACCGCAAACTACTACGCAATCGAGTCTCCTGTCGTGGCAACAGAACTGTTGAACGCACTGAAGGCTGAGATTTCAAACAACAAGGAGGAATAAGTTATGGGTTTTCGACAGGGCGGTTATATGACAGTGTGGTCTGCTGAGCCGAGCAAATCCGGCAGCACCACCAGAGTTCGTCTTTCTTCCAGCCGCAAGAATAAGAAGACGGACGAGTACGAGCAGGACTTCTCCGGTTTCTGCACCTTTATTGGTCAGGCACATGAGATGGCTGCACATCTGAAGGAAAAGGATCGCATCAAGATTCTGGAGTGCGATGTTGGCACGACCTACGATAAGGAAAAGAAGGTCGAGTATGTCAACTATAAGGTCTTTGGTTTCGAGATGGCTGACGGTTCTACTCCCACTGCAGGTACTGCTGCTCCCACAACTAAGAAGAAGGCTGCTCTTGCTGAAGAGGGCGAGGTTGACGAAGACGATCTGCCGTTCTAATCGGCGGTGATGCCTTGTGAAATATTCAAATATCATCTCTGATTTCACATGGTCTTACTCTCGTATCAATCAATTTGAGATGTGTCCGTATGCTTTTCTACTCAACTATATCAAGCATACGCCGAAGAAACCGATGTTCTTCTCGGAATATGGTTCATTTATACATAAGCTGATCGAACAGTATCTCACCGGTAAAATTAAAAAGGAAGATCTTGCCGGTGAGTATCTGGCTCGGTTTAAGCGGGAGGTTCGTGGTGTTGCTCCGAACAGGGATATCTTCAAATCTTATTTCGAGCAAGGTCTTTCTTACCTGAGTAACATCAACTTCCCTTATCCAGACCCTCTGTGTGTTGAGCACAGGGTGGAATTTAAGATCGGAGACAAACCCTTTACCGGCATCATTGACTGCGTAGCCAAAGATAAGGATGGCATCATTCTGGTGGACAATAAGTCACGAGCATTAAAAGAACGCTCCAAACGAAAGAAACCCACAAAATCCGATGCAGAGCTGGACGAGTATCTTCGCCAGCTTTATTTGTACAGCATCCCGATCAAAGACACATTTCACTGTTATCCTGCGCGGCTTGAGTTCAACTGTTACCGAACTGGTCAGTTGATTTCTGAGCCGTTTCGGGAAGAAGAGTTTGAACGAGCAAAGCAGTGGGCTGCAGACAGCATTGAGACCATTACAAACAACGAAGATTGGTCGCCAAAGATGGATTTTTGGAAGTGCCGTTATTTGTGCGACTTTTGCGATGAGTGCAGCTATTACAAAATGCTGTAAGAGGTAGACTATGAGCACTGTAAAGAATTGTATCAACCAGCGCTCTGACTGCTTGGTTGTTATTGGAAAAGCCGGAGTCGATAAGGGGCGCCATGTTTTATGGGAATGTAAATGTGATTGTGGAAATACCATTGCTGTAACTGGGAACAATCTGCGCTCTGGAAACACAAAGTCTTGTGGCTGCATGGCTCGTGAAAGTTTGACAAATAGAAATACCAAGCACGGAGAATCCAAAATAAGGCTATATAGGATATGGAGAGGAATACACACTCGGTGCAAAAATTGCAACCGGAGCGACTCGAAAAGCTATGCATTAAGAGGCATAACTGTCTGTGATGAGTGGGGCTCATATGAAGGTTTCAAGAAGTGGGCGATGTCGAACGGATATAACAATATGTTGAGTATCGACAGAATTGATAACGATAAAGGATATTCCCCAGAAAACTGCAGATGGGTAACGCAAAAACAACAGTGTAATAACAGACGCAGCAACATTATTGTTGAGTATCGCGGAGAAAAAATAACGCTTGCTGAGTACGCGGATATTGTAGGACTTCCGTACCAAACAGTTTATAGATCATGGACAAGGGGGTGTAGCCTTGAATGTTTGTGACATTAACGATGTTGCAAGCGAAGCCGGTGTAATTGCATCAGCGATTCTGCATCCCGAATTTGTTTTCTATTCGGAACAGCTTACACCGCACCACTTCACAAATGACCAGAACGCCTATATGTACTACGCCATTTGTGAACTGGCAAAAATGGGAATCGAAAGAATCGACTCCTACAATATTACCAACATCTTAAACGGGAAAGCGGCAACCCGTGAAAAAGCCGCAACGATACTTTCCGTACCTGCAATCGACGAGTTTATTGAGAACGCTCACAGCATTGCAAGAGACTCAGTCGAAGAGTACAAGATGATTTCCGATGCGGTTTTGAACGCAGCTTTCCGCAGAGACACATATCACAAGCTTGTCGAGTGTCAGCGTTTGTGTTTCAACAGTACCGAAAACGAAATCGAACAGCAGATTTACTCCACTCTGGATGATGTGATGATGGAGTATTCAACAGCCACAGAGGTTCCCCAGTACAAAGATGTTGTTGACGGCCTCTGGGAAGAAATCAAAGCAAGACAGCGCAACGGAATGTCCGGCATCCCGTTTAAGTTCCCAACGCTCAATCAGTATGTGAGCATTGAGCCTGGTGAACTTGTGGTTTTCGCTGCTGAGGCAAAACAGGGTAAAAGTATGATGCTTCTTAACTGTGCGGTTGACCTTTTGAAAAAAGGCAAAAAGGTTTTGTATATCGACAGTGAGCTTAACTCAAGACTTTTCACCTGTCGATTGCTTGCACATCTGGCAAAGATTGAGTTCAGCCGGGTACGAAGCGGCAATTACACACAGGAAGAAGAGGAGCGTATCAACAAATGCCTTGATTGGCTGAAGAAGAAAAGCTTCACGCATCTCTATATGCCGATGTTCGATGCACAAAGCATCTATACGGCTGTCAAAAAGGTTAAACACACACAGGGCATTGATGTTCTTATCGTAGACTACTTCAAGGGTAAGGGCGAGGGCGATGCCTTTGCAAGCTATCAGGAGCTTGGCAGATTGGTTGATATGGTAAAAAACCAAATCTGCGGTGATATGAATATTGCCGGTATCGGCGCAGCACAGGCAACAGTAAACGGCAAAGTTGCAGACAGTGCAAAGATCGGTCGTAACGCTTCGACTATTGCGATCATTCAGGACAAGACACCCGATGAGATCGAAGCAGACGGAGCAGAGTGCGGCAATAAAAAACTGCGAATTGTTCTGAACCGCAATGGTGCCCAGATGTCGCAGGATGAATACATAGACTTAAATTTCCAAGGCAACCTCATTTCGTATGAGGAAGCGAAACAGCATACGGTTCAAACACCGTACTAAGGAGAACAAATGGGAAACGGATACTTTGGTGACTTTCTAACCTGGTATTTGGACGAAGATGTCGGGAGTAAGTTATTCCGCGTCTGGTATGACAAAGACCCAGAATCAGAAGAGGGATGTTCCTATGAATGGTTCTCACAGGTTATTGAGTTGCCCGATGGAGATATTTTGATTGGCATGAGAGGATACGACGACAGAGAAGAAGATTGCCGGTCAAAGTCAATTTATTTTCACAGACTTTCTGAAATCCAATTTGCGTTTTGTCCAAGTGACATGGAAGACGACGACTAAGGAGGTGAGGGTGTGGAGGTTTCTGAAATCATTGAACGGGTAGACATACTGTCTTATATCTCTCAGTTCTGCGAACTTGAGGAAAGGCAGGATGGAGAGTATTGGGGGTTGTCTCCGCTGAAGGAGGAAAACACACCCTCGTTCTCCGTAAATGTGGACAAGCAGAGGTTTTACGATTTTTCATCCGGCAAGGGTGGAAATGTACTGGATTTTATCCGGCAGTATCACCAGTGTGAGTTTTTTGAGGGTTTGCAGATTTTAAAGAAGTACGCAAACATTCAAGAGAATGACCCATCTGCAAAATCACAAAGGCTTCAGGCAACATCGGTTGCCAAGAAGTTTAAGCGTCACCAAAAGAAAGAAAAAGAAAACAAGAGCACCATTCTGCCGGCTGATTATATGAACCGCTATGAGCGCAACCCAAACAAGCTGTCAGTTTGGAGAGATGAGGGCATCACGCCTGAGTCGATGGAGAGGTTTTCTGTTCGATACGATCCGTTTTCTGACCGCATTGTTTATCCGATCCGCAATATGCAGGGTGACATTATCAATGTATGCGGCAGAACCTTAGACCCAAACTACAAGGCAAACAAACAGCGCAAATACACCTATTTCAAACCGCTTGGTGTTCTCGATACGATTTATGGTTTCGCAGAAAACAGAGAAGAAATTATGAAGAAGCGAGAGATCATTCTGTTTGAGGGTGCAAAGTCAGTAATGATTGCAGACGGTTGGGGCATCAAAAACACCGGTGCAATTCTGACTTCACATCTTAACCCCTACCAGTTTAAGCTGCTGATCCGTTTGGGGATCACAGTTGTATTCGCCCTCGATGCCGAGGTCGATATCCGGGACGATGTGAATATCAAAAAGCTTTTACCTTATGTAAGGGTCGAATGGGTTAAAAACAGACGGGAGTTACTTGAAGATAAGGATGCTCCGGTCGACAAAGGATACGAGGTTTTCAAAGCACTGTATGAAGAAAGGGGGAGGTTGAGATAGCCTACTTTAAGAAACATGGTATGTATGGTACACGGCTTTATAGAACATGGGCAAACATGAAGCAGAGATGCCTGAATGAAACAAGGCCGGATTACAAGAATTACGGCGGTAGAGGCATAAAGGTCTTTGTTGAATGGTATGAGTTTGAAAACTTTTATAGATGGGCTATGTCAAGCGGATACGACGATAACCTAACCCTCGACAGAATTGATCCAAACGGTGACTACTGTCCGAGTAATTGCAGATGGGTAAGTCTTAAAAAACAAGAAAACAACAGGACAAATAATGTTCTAATCACTCTTAATGGAGAAACTCACACAAGGCAAGAATGGTCTGAGATAACTGGTATTAAATACACAACAATCAGAAACAGAATAGACAATCTTGGGTGGCCTGTTGAGAAAGCGTTGATGACTACAGCGGAGGTATAAATGGACAAAAATTATATTGTATATCATTGTCACTCCGACTACAGTCTGCTTGATAGCTGTACAAAGTTTAGAGACTATGCGGATCTGGCATTAAAAAACGGGCAGAAAGCAATCGCATCAACGGAACACGGAAAACCTCTCGGGTGGGTCTCCAAAAAGATGTACTGCGATAGCATCGGAATAAAGTTCATTCACGGCGTAGAGATTTATCTCACCGAAAGCTTAACAAATGAGAACGGAGAAAAGGTCAGAGATAATTACCATACCGTTTTACTCGCCAAAAATCTTGCTGGTGTGATGGAGCTGAACACACTTGTCAGTACATCCTGCGACGAAGATCATTTTTACTATACTAACAGAATTACTTTTGATGAGTTTCTCGGTATCTCTGATAACATTCTGTCAACAAGCGCGTGTCTTGCTTCTCCGCTGAACAAATTACCAGACACACATCCAAGATATATGGAACTTGCTCAGAAATATGATTTTCTTGAAATTCAGGCGCATGACCACCCAGAACAAGTTGAGTTTAACCGCAGGTTATACGCTCTTTCTAAGAAGATCGGCAAACCGCTGATTGCCGGAACGGATACACACAACTCAACGCCATACAAGGCAGAGTGTCGTGCTGTTCTATTGTCTGCGAAACGAAAAAATTACGGGGACGAAGATTCTTTTGATCTCACATATAAAACCTACGATGAACTCGTGGAGATGTTTGAAAACCAGGGTGCGTTACCGGAAGAGGTTTATCTTGAAGCGATTGAGAATACAAACAGACTGAATGACGCAATCGAAAACTTTGAGCTTGACACCTCTATTAAGTATCCTATCTTGTATGGGTCAAGAGAAAATGACGATTTGAAGTTCTCTGAGGTCGTGGAAGAAAAGTTTCAGGAGAAACTTAATTCGGGCATCATTCCTGCAGAACAAAAGGAAGCGTTTCGTTCCGCAATCGACGAGGAAATGCGCGTTTTCAGAAAGCTGAAGATGACTGGCTTTATGTTATCTATGTCGGAACTGATTTCCTGGTGTAAGGAACAGGGCATGGCAATCGGTACAGCAAGAGGATCTGTTGGTGGCTCACGAATTGCTTATGTTGCAGATATTATCGACCTCAATCCTGAAACATGGCATACCGTTTTCTCTCGGTTTTGCAACGAGGATAGAACGGAAATTGGCGATATTGATATTGATGTTGTCGAGTCTGACAGACCTGCAATATTTCAGCACATCATCCAAAGGTTTGGTGCGGATAAAACAGCACGAGTTGCTTCGTTTGGCACCGTTCAGGCAAGAGGCGTTATTGACGATGTCGGGAGACATCTCGCAATGAAGTGGAGTAAAACACACGGGAATAACGGCGAAAATCCTTATTCACTGAAAAACATTGAAAAAATCAAAGGTGAGTTTAGCGCCGATGAAGAAGCAACGAAAGAGAAGTATCCAGAAATCTTTTACTACTATGATGGATTGATGGATACAAAAGTTTCTCAGTCCGTACATCCAGCCGGTATGGTTATCAGCCCAATCTCTCTTAAGGAAGCATACGGCACATTCAATAAAGACGGAGAGACCTGTTTGATGATGGATATGGAAGAGGCGCACGAAGTAGGAGCGGCCAAGTATGACTTCCTTGTCTTAAAAACAGTTCAGGTTATTCGTGATACCTGTAGAAACATTGGTATTCAATACCCCAAAACCAATGAAATCAACTGGATCGACGAAGATGTATGGGCAGATATGATAAAAAGTCCATACGGAGTATTCCAGTTTGAAGGTGGGTTCGCGTTTGAGAGTTTGAAGAAGTTTGTACCAAAGAATATCTTCGATATGTCTCTGGTTACCGCCTGTATCAGACCATCTGGAGCTTCATATAGAGATGAGCTTTTGGCAAGAAAAACTCACCACAATCCATCAGAACTGATCGACGAATTGCTGAGCGATAATCTTGGATATCTGATTTACCAAGAGGATACCATCAAATTCTTGCAGCAAATTTGCGGGCTATCCGGCAGTGAAGCTGATAACATCAGACGAGCCATCGGTCGTAAGCAGAAAGACAGACTCGACAAAGCAATGCCATCTATTCTGGAGGGATATTGCAACAAGTCATCTCAATCGAGAGATGTTGCAGAGAATGAAGCAAGAGAGTTTCTTCAGATTATTGAAGACAGTGCGTCATACCAATTCGGTTATAACCACTCGGTTGCATACTGTTTACTTGGGTATCTATGTGCCTACTATAGATACTATTATCCAATTGAGTTTGTAACTTCGTTTTTGAATAATGCGGCAAATGATGCTGATATTCAAAACGGAACTGCTCTCGCAAAACTAAAAGGTATTAAGATTATTCAACCGAAATTTGGGTTTTCCAGAGGAGATTATTTTTACACCAAGGAAAGCAATGTTATCGCCAAGGGGCTTGACTCAATTAAATATATGAGCAAAGCTGTGGCGAACGAACTATATGAGCTTTCTCAAACAAATACATATCAGTCATTCTCTGATCTCCTGTATGATATTTCGCACAAAACATCTGTGGACTCTCGTCAGCTTGAAATTCTGATTAAGATTGACTTCTTCTCTGACTTTGGTAACCAGAGAGAGCTTTTTGCCATCAACGACATCTTTGAGATGTTCAAAAAGGGCGAAGCAAAGCAGATCAAGAAAGACCGTATCGACGGCACGCAGTTTGAAGAAATCGTCAAGCAGTATGCAAATGGCAAAACCAAAAAGGAAGAAGAAGCAAAAAGTTACACACTCCTTGATGTTATGGCTATCATTCGTGAATGCGAAGCAAAGCTGAAAACTCTTGGGGTGAACGATTTAAGTATTCCGCTGAAGGCAAAAAACTTCAAGGACATCATGGGTTATGCAGGATATGTTTCCGGCAAAGAGACAGATAGAAATAAACTGCTCATTACTGGTGTCTATCCTGTTCGCCGCAAAAAGGATAATGAGGTTTTTGGTTACAGCGTTCTCACACAGTCCATTGGCAGCGGCAAAGAAAGTCGTATGACTGTATTCAAAAAAAAGTTCGACAAAGATCCCATTCGTGAGGACGACATTATCGTCTGCAAGCGATGGGGGCGAGATGGGAAGTATTTTCAGCTTCTCGATTATGAGCATCTGCTCGTTTAAGGGTGTTCGATATGATGACATACGAAGTTCAGTTTAAGTGTTATCTCCCAGAGGTTTATGTAAGTCGTGTTCCTGTTATCAAATACAGATACAGACGAAACGGTAAAGTGTTCTGGGAAAAGAAAGATATTGTGGCTATCGACCATTTTGCGTCGCAGTATTGGAAGAAAGAATATTACGGCGAAGATCCAAGCGAAATGGCAACATACAACCGTATGCTTACTATGCGCGAAATCATTGATAGGAAGTATGGCGGTAGCCTTAAAAACTATGTGAGAGCGATGGTGGAGTTTGAAATTATGAGTGATTTGATCGACAGAGAAGAAGAACTTGATACACTTCAAATCAGCTTGTCGTTCGTGACTGACGGTTGGGAAAGAACCACCGTCAGATTGAAAAGAAAGGAACACAGCAATGAAAAATCTGACAGAGATTATCTTCATTATTGACAAGAGCGGTTCCATGCAGCCGCTTACCGATGACACTATCGGCGGCTTCAATGGATTTGTTGAGAGTCAGCGAGAGCTTGAGGGTGAAGCATATCTTACTACGGTGTTGTTTAGCACTGACTACAGGAAGCTTCACGATCACATTGATATCCGTGAAGTCCCAGCTATGGATAAAAAGCAGTATGTACCCGGTGGTATGACGGCGATGCTTGATACGCTTGGCGAAACCATCAATGAGGTACAGACTCGCATCGACAATACTCCTGTTGATGAACGCCCCAACAACATTCTGTTTGTGATTACCACGGACGGCCTGGAAAATTCCAGTCATACATATAACAAGTCTACTGTTCAAAAGATGATTGAGCATCAGACCAAGGGTCACGGCTGGCAGTTTATCTTCCTCGGTGCCAATATGGATGCCGTAAGCGAAGCATCTCAGCTTGGTATTGATCTGGCGGCAACCTATACCGCAGACAGCATTGGAACCAAGGCAGTTTATGATTCTATCAACTGTGCCGCAAGCAGTTATCGAGCAACGGGCACTGTTGACAGTGCATGGGCTTCCGCGATTGACGATTGTTCTGTTAAAAGCGTTTTGCAGTAAGGTTTGTAAAACTACGGTTTTATAAGTAAAAGACAGGATGATTTGTTATATGAACAAGACGATTTGCAACATCTGTGGCAAAGAATTTGATATGTGGGATCAGCAAGAGCAGTTTGGATTCCACCACCATGTCGGCTACGGAAGCAAGTTTGACGGCGACCACATTCATTTGGATCTGTGCTGCGACTGTTTCGATGAGCTGATGGATACATATATTCTTCCGAAGTGCAAGGTGTCACCAGTGGAAGACGGTGATATCGTATGAAAACGGACGAGCTGTTTTAATGCTTGACAAGTTCACTGCGGATACAGGGAAATATCCCAACAAAATCATCTGCGGCGAAGAAGCGTTTGAGAAGCTTCGCAAGGAAGCAAATGATGATTGGGGCGCCGAAAGGTATCTTGAACCAAACTATGATGTAAACGGATATGTGGCAAAATTTGCGGGCGTTCCCATTCAAGTTATTCATAATACAAATGCTTTGGAAGCTGACAAAATTTATATGCTCAATGAGCCTGATGACGATGTTTTTAAGCCAATCCGAATGACACAATGGTGGGAGCGTAGACCAAATGGTGATCTTGTCATTGATGACATTGTCGATGAAGTTGCACGAACCCCAAATGGTATGGGGTATGAAATCAGGCACGATGATGGTTTTATGGCTCATTATTATGGCAAGTGGTTGTACAGCAATACAGTATCTGAAAATGCACGATATGGTAAAACAACTACGCCGGTTGACGAAGAAATCGATATTTCTGATGCAGACCTTATGGCTGTTTTGAATGGCGGTGGTTTCAATGCTGTTGCATGAGAAACTTGAGGTGTTCTATTGTATCTTTGAGGTTACTACTCCGTATGTGACTCAAAGACAGGAGATGGAAGCGCCGAGAATCATGTTGGAGCAAAGGTTTATTGCTCTTGTAGAACAGGTCACTGCATCAAACGAACCTATCAAGGTGGCAATCCGCAGACCGGTTCCGATTTGGAGCCAGTTTGACCAACGGTGGCTTGACCGCGAAGCAAGCATTGTGTTCAAGAACAATGCTTATGTTGCAAAATACGGAGAAGACGATTAAGGACGGTGTTCATTCACCGTTCTTTTTTCATCCCTTTTATCTGAAAGAAAGGCAGGTTTTTCATGGGCAAAGTTATTATCCAAGGCTATACAACTAAAAATCCCATTACCATGATTGGCGCAGAAGCCGGTTATTGTTGGGGTGCGGATACAACCGATCAGAAGAAAAATTATAAGCGTGGCATTGAGTGTATGAAGAGTAACCACGGAAGAACGATTGAGTTTCCTGATGTTTACATGGTTCTGGATGGCTACTCTGCGCGAGTAATTCGTGAGTGGTATACTCACATCGGAGGTTCGCCAACTCGGCTTCAGGAAAGCACCAGATATCTGAATTATCAAGAAGGATTTAATTACTATACGCCGCCCTCAATCATGAAGGACGAAGATGCGCATGATGTGTACGATGACATGATGGCTTACATTACTCACTCTTTGAAGAAGTTAGAGGAGCTGGGCATTCCACGGGAGGATTCTGCAAATGGACTGCCACTTGGAATGACGACGAAGATTGTATGTAAACATAATGCCCGCAATCTCATTGATATGTCACACCAACGAATGTGCAAACGTGCTTATCATGAATACCGCAAGCTTTTCTCAGATGTGTGTGATGCGCTGCGTGAGTATTCCGAGGAGTGGTTATACCTTGTTGACCACTACTTCATACCTAAGTGTAAACTATACGGGTATTGTAACGAAAAGTATACCTGTGGGATGATGCCACACCGAGAGGTAACAGCATGAAAGTGATCTGTATTTCCGGCAAGGCTCAACACGGCAAAGACACCTCTGCCAGCCTGCTCAAGATGATGCTGGAGGCGGATGGATATAAAGTCCTTATCGCGCATTATGGCGATTTGGTCAAATACATATGCAAAACATTTTTTGATTGGAATGGTGAAAAGGATGTTTATGGCAGAAGCTTGCTGCAACGCATCGGCACCGATGTTATTCGCAAGCAGGAGCCTGATTACTGGGTTTCCTTTGTAGCAGACATTCTTAAGTTCTTCGATGGCGAGTGGGACTATGTTCTGATTCCCGACAGCAGATTTCCCAACGAAGTGAACTATCTGAAGGATCGTGGTTTTGATGTGACACATATGCGTGTAATCCGTCAGAACTTCATCAGCCCTCTCACGCCCGAGCAGCAAAATCACCCGTCTGAAACGGCTTTGGACGATGTGCTGCCAGACCATTATATCAACAACTGTGGAACACTTGACAACCTTCGCGACACCATCTCCAAACTTATTACACAGATCTATGGGTGTCACCAGATATCCTTTGCAGAGATCGGGGGTTAATTAGATGTTCGTGGATATTTATGACACGGATCAAAAGTTCGATTTGATCGTTGCGGACCCGCCCTGGAAGCAGAGCAAGGGAGGCAAAAAATCCGTCCGTAAAAACTCAAGCGGCGAGCCTTTGGATTACCCTGTATGCACGCTCGAAGAAATCAAGGAGCATTTGGCAAAGGCAAATGAGCATACGGAAGACAACGCCGTTTTGTTCCTGTGGACGATTGATAAGTACCTGTTTGAAGCAGAGCAGATCGCAAGAGATCTGGGTTATAAGCTCCACGCGAGAATGGTATGGAATAAGGTGACGGGCATTCCCGCCGCCTTTACCATCCGTTTTGGTCACGAGTATCTGCTCTATATGTACAAAGGCAAACTTCTTCCGGTTGACAAAGACGAGCGTGGTAAAATCCACTCTGTTTTCACAGAACAGGTGAAGCGCCATAGCCAGAAACCGGAAGTTTCTTTTGAGATTATCAACCGCTTGTATCCCGATGCAAAGAAAATCGAACTGTATGCTCGAAAAGAACGCGATGGTTTCGACTGTTGGGGTAATGAGGTTGCGGGATATAAGGGGATATAACATGAAAAGAAACGAGATTTTTGTAGATAATTTTGCAGGTGGTGGCGGCGCATCAACCGGTATTGAAATTGCAATCGGCAGAAATGTTGATATCGCAATCAACCATGATCCTGACGCTATTGCCATGCACAGGGCAAACCATCCCAACAGCAAACACTATTGCGAAGATGTTTGGGAAGTAGACCCTGTCGAAGCCTGTGAGGGCAGACCTGTTGCATTGGCATGGTTCTCTCCAGACTGTAAGCACTTCAGCCGTGCCAAGGGTGGTAAGCCCGTAGACAATAACATTCGTGGTCTTGCGTGGGTTTCCATTAGATGGGCGCTAATGGTTCGTCCGAGGGTCATTATGTTGGAAAATGTTCCTGAGATTCAAACCTGGTGTCCTCTCGGAGAGGATAACCGACCTATCAAGGAACGAAGCGGAGAGACCTTTAATGGGTTCATCAAGATCCTTACCACCGGTTTGAGCAAGGGGCATCCTGCGTTCGTTGAATGTTGCGACGCTTTGCGTATTGACATTGACAGCGTAGAAGCAGACAAGCTTTCCAACGGCCTTGGATACAAGGTTGAATACCGTGAACTGATGTCGTGCGACTACGGTGCGCCCACCACAAGAACACGCTTTTATATGATCGCCCGATGTGATG
>ERZ1090869.373-NODE-373-length-24243-cov-7.016082_pt1 | contig 24243 bp, 14 predicted proteins | sample MGYA00478474_ERZ1090869 | MGnify/ENA primary metagenome ERZ1090869 (study PRJEB33644, sample SAMEA5815748) | chicken gut metagenome | biome: Chicken; feature: Gastrointestinal Tract; material: Caecum | place: Ireland | collected 2019-01-01 | study: A study of the... | reverse complement strand
TTACAATAATAAATAAATATAGTCTGGCGTGATCGTTAAATTAAAAATTTAACTTCCGTGTTGCTTATTTTCAATTATTTTTTGATCGTGGTATAAAAAAGATTATAATTCTGGAGGTGATTCAAGATGGGAAATGAGTTGGCAATTCACAGTACATCTGAGCGAGTTCAGTATATTGGTCTGGTACTTCATATTTCCCCAGATGAAGTGCAAACATTGCTGGATCTATCCGAACTGTATGATCAAATTTATTATGAGTACATTGCTGCTATGATGTGTGGTGTGATCCGATATGGAAATATCATGTTTCCAAATTATTATTGGAAGCGCAGTCATATTCGAGAGCGGATAGAGAAATGCACAGAAGAGTTTGAATATGATGGAGTGTATCGATATGTAAACCAGTGGACCATTCAATATATTTTGCAGTCTGCATATAATGCTTTTCGTGCGGATTATATTGACGCAAATAATTCCGGAAAACACTGGGCACAGTTCCGAGGCAATCTCTCTGTGAAGAACAAAGAGTTAGTCAAGTGGGCACGACGGCTATCAGAGCAGTACAGTAACGGCAAATATGGGTATGCCACATATCGATACACCGCTGGTGCTAATATCATCCCATTCGATCGTTATCGCAAGATCGAACAAGATCTTCTGACGAGACAGTGTGTAAAGCTCCCTAAGATGGCACGTTTTATCATCAAGGGAACCAATTATGAGAAACTGAAGTATATTAGCACAGTGAAGTCGATTCGGATCGTTATCCGGAAGAACTCCAGTGTATATCAGCTATCAAGTGCGAAAGCCAGCGCTACCATCCGACATGTTGTATACTGCAATCTGGTAGCAGTCGTATCGGATACTCCAAATGCGATGTACCAGGAGAAGCATCCGGTTGATGATGACCAGGCATTTCTCAGATCGATGATGCCAAAGATGCGTATTCGTACAAATCACCCCCGGGATGGTGAGGGATTTATTCTATTGGAATCAATTCCAGGCGGGCGATTTGATCAATATATGAAGCAATTGGAGGCGAAACGTAATGAAGCGTGATTCCGATGGGTTTGTGATACTGGAGCGAGTGATTGCCACTACTCCATCCAATCCAGTAAAACCTGAGAAGCCACAAGACCCGAAGAAGCCGTTCAAGAAGGGCTCCTGGAAGAACTGGCTGCTGAAGAAGCTGCGTAAGTTCAAAGCACCCAACCAAGTGAAAGGGTTTCATTTTACGAAACTGACTAACTATGTGATCTATCAAGCGAAGAAGTTGAAGATCACATCGTTTCATGCTCAGTTGGATAGTGATACGATCAGCACGTTGAAGACCAAAGAGGATTGTACGGTTTTGATCCGAGGTGAAAACCGCACATTCTTTGAGCTCTCGTTGAAGGCGTACCAGAAGCTGTGTAATATCGACCGTATGATTGTATCCTACCAATTGATCGGCATTGAGGATGACGATTCAAAGTCTACCCTGATGGAGAATACACGCATCATCACTTCGATCAATGAGCTCATGAATTTTATCAATTATTACCGTCAGCTGGTAGATGGTGTTATGGAAGTACAATCCAACTGTTTTGGGTTTACTCGATACACCTACAAAGCGAAGACTGTTGTAGTCAATCGAGATGGAATACCAAGAGCGTTTAAAGGTGATTTTAACGAAGTTCTTGAATTTTTCCATATTAAACCGTTAATTTAACCAACATTGTTATAGAATGGTGTGGATGAACGGTTCAAATGTTTTTCGATCGATCGACAAATGTGTACTCTATCCGAGTCGCTTGTTTGGTTCTCTTCTTTGTCGAGATGCAGTATGATTTGATGGGCGAAACTTGACGTTTCAAATGTTGGAGTATTATGTACTCTGACGGAATGTGGATGCATCTAAAAGACTGTGTTTCATAGCAACCAAACGCGAGAATGGCCTCCATGTGACCGTACAACATACCATTTTACAATACAGTGATCCCCCGGGGAATAACCCCGGGGGATCATCTTATTTCTTTTTCGATTCGGCTTTGATTCGCTGACCATACTTCTCTTTGAGAAGACGCTTCTTCTCGATCAGTATTTTAGTCAGTGTGCCAACCTTAATACAGTCCAAAGACATACGCTTATAAACACCAATACCGGACAGATATGCATCGATCTTGCGATCCGGATTGGACTCAGCATATGCGGCCAATTCGGTAGGGATCATATCCGATACGATGCCCTTCAACGGAGAATCCAATATCTTCGACTCAGTTCGCTACGCTGAGCCCGTTCTCTTATGAACTGCTCCAGGCTTTCCCTGGATGTGGAGACTATATTTTACCTCGGGAGTGATCAGCTCCGTCATCGGCCCGGATCTTTCGGAATCGCTTGATTCCTAACGATCATGCTTGCGAAATGGTACTAGAACAATAAAACCATCACCATCTCGTGGCGCATCATCGATAGTCGTTGAACATTCAACTTCATTCATTATTGATTTATAGAGTTTACCTTGTCGCATCTTTTTGATTACTTTGATAAGTCTATCTTCATCATACTGAGGAAACATCTTAGCAATCTCACGACTGGTATATTCATGATAGCTTATCAGTTTAGCTATACTTTTGAGATGTTCCTTTGTGTACACCTTCAGACGTACCATATCGACATCCCAATTATAATCCTTGGTCACACTTTTCCAGTTTTCTCTGTAAAGTATGTGTACCATGATTTTATCGATATTATGGATATTTTTGAGCCCAAGCTTCCTCTGCACTTTTCGGATACTATACCCCTTCTCAAACAATTCACAGATTGCACGAACCTGTTTTTCTGTTAAGATTGCCTTATGGTGTTTTTCACCCCTTGGGTACAGTCCATTTAGTGCCGCCCTTCTTTGATTCTCGCCAGGCTTCACATATTCCAAATTGGTATAGTGTATATGAGTTTTATTGCCGTCAATATGATCAACTTCGAGCGGTGAATCATACAAAAATGTAGCTAATACCAATCTATGAACTCTAAAATCAAGGTATCTGCCGTCAGTAACCTGAAGCTTAACCAATGGATATCCATAATTGTAGTGATATGTGAGTTTGTATGGCTTTTTTGACGGATTTTTCGATACTGAATACACATCTCCATATTCAGATATCATGTACCGTCCTCTTACGACATTTCGATATTCTAGTGGACGAATTTCCATTACTACAATCTTCCTTTCTATGTGTATAAATTATAGTAATGTAATCTCCATTAAAATTTTACATAATGAATAAAGCTGCTTTGCTGCGGATCGACCATATATCCCAATCTCTTTTACCATACGTTCTGTCTTTCTCAGAACCCACCATCTATGTCACCACGATGGTTTGGTGTATTGGGCTCTTAGGCTCCCACCATGTTGGCAGGAAGGACTCTTTGTTTAATGTGGCAGTCCTCTTCCCCGTCAGTTAATCCGGTATAATGCTACCCTTCCACGTTAGTCAAGTAGCTGATCTTATCACCAGGAGCGATCACGTCTACATACTCAATGTAGAAATCAATGATGACACCATCTCCAACTTTTGCTCCCTTTACCTTCCCCTCGTAGTCAGGTTCCAGTCGTTGGGAAGTTTTGACGATTGTATTGGAGTTTGTAGTACCCATGAACCTATTCAGAGTTTTCTCTCGCTTCTCCGCGCTCTTGTTGTAGGTCTCTACAATTTTGCGCAGACTAGGAGTCAACTCCTCGAGCGGTACGGTATAGTAGATTCTGATGTCCGTAATAGTTCCGGTATATTTGGTGACAACCGGAGCAGAAGTAGCTAGAATCTCATCGTCATCATTCGCTTCTGCTGCCATATTTGCCAGCATTTGCGAAGTGAACTCATCCTGAGTATCATCGAATGTTAAAATTGGATCATTCGCCTGAACTGCCTGATTCACCTTAGCGATGTAGTTGATGTTGGCGTATTTGGACAGAATCACTCGCTTTTGCCGAGTGATTTTCGTAGCCATGCGGTGAGCCAGATCATCAGTCATATAGCAAGCATCCTCATATACGCTGCCGTCCGTGACGATCGCAACTCTAGCCATAGTGCCCATGCTCGCAGTTGGATCACCAAACATATCGTGATCATTGATATATTTAGTATCGATTGCAACCAGCTGACCAGCTTTCACTTTAGCTCCAACCTTGAGATCAGTTGACAGTTGATTCATGATATAGAATCCGCCGTCTGTGTTGCGAGCAGGTCTGACTGACAGATCCACATCATCGTATGTTCCATCGGCATATTGAATGATCATGATGTCATTTTCAATTGCAACCACTTTGCCATCCTGTTTTGCAGTAAATGCGTAATCGTTGCTCAGATAGGGCATGACTCGTTCCATATCGTATGTGACAATCGACGATGTCTCGGATGCAACCGGAACCTCATGCTTAGATTGAGAGATCGACATAGCGAGACGCTCGATATCAGAGGACTCCGGACCAAACGTCTGCATCATCTCACCTGGAGTCAACAATTCGGTTCCATCGTACTTGTCAAACGGTTGCTTCTCGACATTGATAAATCCACGTGCATCCACAATATTGGAGTTCAATGTCATGTGACGATTGATACCAACCTCACCGGAAGCAGTAGAGTTCATTCCAATAATACCCATCATGGAGGGATGATATGCACGCTTCTCCAATGTAAACGAGCGATCCTCGTTCATGCCAGACGGACCTTTTAGCTTCACTTGTCGATCATTCTCAGCCTCGAGAATCATATTCAGCTCAGAGTGAGGATCAACAATGTTTGCAGTCAGAATGGTCTTGATGATTGCATCTTCCGGAATGGAAAACTTTGGTGCTCTTCCAGATCGATATGCACCCCATGCGTCCGCAAGCGCTTTGTACAGGTAGGCATATACGACCTCATTGGATCTAAGTCTGGTGTTGTGATAATCAGAATCCAGCTGATACGTGTTATCTGCGAGCACGCCGTTGCAATACAGTATGAGCCGAGTGAACTCAGTCGGCAGTTTCAACCTGAGACACACATCATATGTAATCGGATCGATAAACATGTAGTAGAAGTTCTGCATAGCATCGATCAAATTACGTCTGCCGAACAACAGGTCAAAGATCTCCACATAGGTATCTCTAGCTCCCATATCATAGAAGCTATATTCCTTCGTCGGGAATGTGGAAAGACCATTTAACAACAGCGAGTTCTCATACGGATAGCGGTCGTATACAAGCCACCCATCCTTGAAGGGAACCACACCCTGAACGTCCTTGTCGACAGTTGGGCGTTTATCCGTGAATTGGTATTTGATTTTAGCCTTCTCCAAGACCGCAATCAATCCACCAGGATCAGCAGCACCCAGCATGATGATAGTGGGAACCCACTCATCCATGATCCTGGATCTTGAATAAACAAACTTCGATCCCGCCGAGATCTCAGAGAACTCATCCGCGATCTTATCATCATACCATCCAGCTGCCGTAATGATGAAGTCAGACAGCTCTCCCATACTGGTACCCTTGTGATCATATACACGGTTGGTTGTACCGGAGATGTAATAGAACGTCTTAACCTTGTTTACATTACGAACTGCCAATGGAAGCAGATATGCCTGCTCATCCTTATCCTCGAGTTCGATCTTTGGTGCCGGGATTACAGCCTTGGCATCATCCACGACCAAGTAGATTCGAAGCGTGTCGGATGTATTCTTTGCAAATCCGAGCTTGGTCATAACCGAACCAATTTCATCATACTCGATCGAAGTGAGATAGAACGTGTTCAGCTTTGTGGAATCGCCCTTATCCGACTTGGCAAACCGAGGACAACCAGGACCGGCGAACAGCTTTTTGATCTTTGTGATACGGGGAGAGAAATTCTGACCATACCGCTCGGTGAAGATCTTGTTGTAGTTGGTTACCGCCTGGCATTTATTCGGAGAGACCTTCGTAACAGGATAAGGAAGTTTCTGATGAATCAGGTTCATCTCCTGATCATTCAGATAGAAATACTTATCCTTGTACATCTTTGGCATCAGGAATGGGAAGCGATGCCGCTTACGATCTTCGCTCTCATACTCCACGGTATATCGGATCAGCCGATCTGTCGGAGTAGAAGCATCCTCCACCTTGATGTCCTTGTTCAGATAGAGCGCAGGAGATACATGACTGAAGTGCAGCAGGATGTTGGTCATATCACGCAGTGCCAGGTTATCATTGTAGGATTTTTCGAAATTGGAGGATTTGATATCCTTCAACTCCTGCTCGATTACGTCTGCATACACAGGCATATCCGGGATCTGGTATAGTTCCTCCTCCTTGATGATATCCTTCAGCGGGACATTACCGATCTTCAAGGTAGAATATTTTTCCTTCAGTAACTGGTCTCTCTTGTAGGATGCCACCGATTTTCCTTCTGATTTTGCTGCCAACAGTACATCTACGTCAGACTGGTCAGTCACAACAGAATTTTCCGGATCTGGTGTATTCTCGGTCACCTTCTGGATAACTTCCTTGGTTTTATCATCCACTGTATCAGGATCGAGTTTGCTATCCTCGAGCACCTTATCAACTTTGGCCTCAGTCTCGGTCTTTTTCTGAGCCTTGGCCAGTTTCTCTTTCCCGGAGTCTTCAATGACTCCATCTGTATCCGGTACCGGATTATGAAGATTTCGAGCTTTGCGCATGAACTCTTCCAGACAGGTCATAATGAACTCCGGCTTACTATCAGCAGGAATATCATTGTACCGAATCGGAAGCACCAGATTCTGATACGTGATGTAGAATGTCGCATTAGAGAATCGCTGGAGAATACGAGGATCAGCCAGCAGCAGTAACACTTGACCAATAAAGTTCTTTCCGTTAGCTTTGAACAAAAGCGCAGGATTCTTCATATCCGCAGCACTGATCCAGAGATCCATAGGAATAATGATCTCAACTTTGTACTTGCCGAGATAGTTGGTTGGACTCTCAGCCTGCGCTGCATTATAGAGTCTATAATACTCCTCAATGCACTGCTTGGCTCGATACGACATGAGTCGGCGATCCTTTGGATTCGTCACAATTGTCTGGGTGATGTGACCAGTCTCAATCAGTACATTGAGATCTTTTAACACCTTTGCTTTATTGCTCGGCAGGAATGATGTAACTCCATCAATTTTGGAGAGATTTCCTTTTGTGTATCGCTCCAACATTGCAGTAATGGTACCGTCTTCGTTGATCTTATACACCTTTCTGCCCTGTCCGTACACAGTTACATCCCATCGTTTATCGATGTAATATTTGTACAGATTATTGAACTTGAGGTTTTGATTTTGTGATAAAAACTGAAGCTCCTCCTCGATGGAAGGAGCAATTACCATGTAAGCTTCATATTTTTTGCGGGAGTTTTTAATCTCCGGCATAATCATAGGCGGCTTTGTCCGGTAGGTTTCAAATGGATCTAAAAAATTAAGTCGAACCATCGTCCTCACCCTTTCATTATGCTAAATTATATGGATGTTCCGGGTGTGATTTCATGCACTTTATCTTTTTATATTGGTTCTAACTATACTATAACTGTGGTTGAATGGAGGTTTTACCAATGGCAAGTGTGGATATTAAGGCAATGCTGCAAAAGAAACAGGACAAGAAAAATTCAAAGTTGGTCATGAGAGATATCAATCGTGGATTGATTATTGCCCTGACTGCTCTTCCTGTTTATGGGAAAGAGGTCCGCGATGAAGAGATCCTGTCGATCATTATTAACGGTGGAGTAAAATCCGACTGTGTGTATGATCAGATTCGGGATAACTTTAATAAAAGACTTCAGAATAAGGAGATCAAGAAGGTCAAGGGTGAATACCGTGATGCTGATGGTTTCCTTGTTCTGGTGCCTACTATGTGATACGTCACAAAAATATATTCATAAAGGAGCGTAGTTCAATATGGCCAAGACGATTGAAGCGAATGTAGAGAAGATTGTGGAAGAGATCCGCAACGGAGAGTCCGCCCGATTCTCCAAGACTGATTTCCAGATCCTGGTGTATGGTATTCTGGCCGACAAAAATTTTAAGGCTAAGAAGTACCTGCTGAAGAAGGATGGTATCCAGGAAGAGGAGACTTCCTACTACGAGGCAATTCGGAAGTTCCTGGACAAGCTGCTGAAGCATGCCGGTATTGCCGAGTCTGCTGAGCGCGAAGCGATTCTGGACAGCTTTGATTACAGCTACAAGGATATGGAGTGGATCATTGACTGTGTGGATGAGGCTATGGCGATCTATACCGACTGTGGCAAGAACATGCGCATGTTCCGGGATAAGATGCTCCAGCTGACGATCCGCAAGATCAAGCGCACTGGTGCGCATGAGGGCAAGTGGACTTACAAGAAGACCGTGATGGACCGTATGGCCAAGATGAAGAAGTAAAAAAAATAAACCCGGGGAATTTCCCCGGGTTTTGTTTCCTCACTTCTCAGTCTTTTCCAAGAGGGCCTTGAGCATGTTCATCATTGCGCAGAAGATAGCACACTCATTATCTACGGCTTTGTACGACAGGTCATCCAGGATGTCAACGATCTGCTCAATACACGCGTTGTAGATCTTTCCGTTGCAAGCAAGCTCGTTGATCAATTCACCGATTTCAGCATAACACTGCTTCTTTACGCTGGCGAACGTAGGGCCCAGTTTTACACGGTCTTCGTCGTCATAGTCGCAATCGTCTTCATTCACATCAATAACGGCCATGACTTCATCAACCGAATGCCGAGTCTCCCAGTTATCTGCGATCATTTCACCGACTAATCTACAGGCCAGTATGGTCTCATGAAATGTTGCTTTCCCTTCAACCATATACTGAGCAGCAGTATTTCCGCAAATATGGTAGAACATTTCATCCACATGGTTTTTCTCAGGAACAATCCCATATGCGATTTCTCCAAAGCTTTCGCCGAGGAACTCGATGGCCATATCCTTGATGTTCGCGTATTTGCTAGTATCCATTAGCGATCACCTCCTCTCTTTACCAGTTGTCCTGCTCGTAGCAGGGGTCGTTGTATCTGTTGGCAGCGATGCTGCCGCTCAACAGGGTATCTTCGAGGGCATCGAAGTAGCCCTCCAGTGCCTTGTCGTCCATGAGGACTCCTTTCGGGAGGTCCTCGAACTCCTCGTGGTCGTGAGTCCAGCACTCGTATCCAGCGTTGTACATATGTACCTCCATCAGCACCTGAATGATTACAGGTTTGATGCAATCTATTTCTACCCTTGCATCATAGGTAAATTTGATGAAATTTCTTGGATATTATCCTTTCATTTCACATATATAATATATACTCCGATTTATGCGCAAAACCGGAAAACTATATTATCATTTTTGATGTACTATAACATACCAATAGGAGGAACGAGCAAGACTCCTATTGGCCGGAATTATCTGTTATTCAGATATCCGTTCCTGGTTTTGATCAACCGATTCCGGTCAATCTCACCAGCTCTGACGAACCCGATCCGCGGGCCGTCAATGGGTTCAAACCTGAACCCATCTCCGTAATACTCCTTACAGTCGGAGTACCACTTTTTGAGCAGACTCATACTTGCTCACCTCCTTTCAAAGGAGAGGATTATCCCCGGGGCGCGCTATGCCCCGGGGATAATCTTTTTGTTTGTAGGTACTGCTCGTTCTTTTCATAAGTATAATATATAGATGAAATACGCCGTAAAACCAGAAAGTTGAACAACCATATAATCTTAGCATCTGAAGGTGGTGAGAATATATGGCTACCAAGCAGGATAGTACAACCCGCGATATTAAGGATCGGTTACGGGGTGCTTTTTCTCGTGCTCCGAAATATGCAACAAGCACAGCGAAAATGTTCCTTGCGTCAGGCAAGGACTTTTTCAATATCCAGATGCCCATTATTGGAGGCATGTTGGAAACAAACCAGGACCTTATCCGGGATACTGTAACATTCTTGCGTAACCCGGTCGACAGTGTAAATAAGCAGATCGATACTGCTCTGAATTCGGAAAACTTCAAGGAGTTGAAGCGATTCGGACAGAATGCACTGGAAGACCTGAAGTCTGGTAATCTCTATGACCCGAATCGAGATCGTTCTGAGTTCGGTATGAATGTTGATGCATTGCTCAGCGATTTCGGTGGATTTGATATGGATGGCTTCGACGAGAACGGAGATTGGGATGAGAGCAATATCGACGTCTCCGGGATCGAAGGAGAAAAAGCCATTGCTGAAGTACAGGAGGAGAATGCCAGCAAACGTACTGCTGCTACCATTGATGCGATTGGCGCGTCTACCGAGGCAGTAGTTAATACGAATAATGCAAATGCACAGATGAATTTGAAGATGAGCATGAAGCAACATGCTCAGCTTATGAGTGCAATGAAGAATTCGATTACGGCTCAGACTGCAACCTTTGAGTTGATGAATAAATCCATCAATGCGTCTCTTGATGTTACCCGAGAGGCGCACAATCAAATGATGTCCCAGATCAACGATATTAAGGGTCTGCTGTCTGAGATTCGTGACGCAGTAAAGCCTCCCAAGGAGGAAAAGGAATACAAAGAACAGGATGAGATCTTTGGTCCAAATGGCGAGCTGAATATTCGGAACTGGCTGAAGCAGGTCAAAAAGAATGCTGATGAAAAGTACAGTATCAGTTCGTCCATTTCGATGGCTACCGGTGGTATTGACTTCAAGACCTTTATGTCCACGATTGCAGATAACCCGTGGAAACTGGTTACTGACTATCTCGTTGGACAGCTGGTTCCCGAGTCTACCAAAAAGCAGATGTCGAGAACCAATCGAAATGCATCTAACTTTTTCTCTGCACTGCTGAACAAAGCCTACTCCAGAGGGCAGGCGTTTGAACGCGGTGACAGTGATAATATTCTGGATGCGTTCCTTGGATTACTCGGAGTTCCTCAGCGATCTCGTACTATGATCGATACTGAGTATCAGAACCCACTAGCTCCTGCTCAGTTTACATCAAAGACCACAAGAGCCATTGAGGAAGTTATCCCGATGTGGCTGTCCCGTATTTATTCCGCTGTGTCTGGTAACCCGCTTGAAGTTTACAACTATAAAACCGGTAAGTATGAACGTGCAGCAAACATTGTAAACCGTACCGAACGGAACGCCAGAGATCTGGTTGGTCGTATGGGTGATACCGGTCGAATGATGTTTGAGCGGGCAAGAGCGTATAAGTGGGAGACGGATGAAGACCGCAAGGAGTTTGAAGACTTCCTATATCGTTATTTGCAGCGAGTTGGTGAACGCAGCGAGTTCGTTAACCCGTATCTAACGAGAGAAGAGTTTACTCGCAACTTCCCCGATACATCGAAGAAAGACCAATACTATAACTTGCTCTATGGTATCCTGAAAGGAATTCCATATGATCAGTTGATGCAAATCTCTCGTGATGTTTCGGAAGCGCGTCAGGCCAGAAACCGCAGTAATTTTGATATCAACAAAGAGCTGAAGGACAGTGGTCTGATTTCTGCATACTCGCTCAATGACGACTTCCTGGAGAAAGTTAAAAGCCGATCGACTTTGACCTATGAATCTCTCGGTGAGGTTGAATTGGATGCCCTTTCCAGGGAGCATATGGAAGCGGTGCGGAAAGCGGGTAATACTGTAGCTGGTACGAATGTAATTCTGAATGATATCCTTGGAACACTTCGCAAGGGTATTATTACGTACAGCTATGATCTTGGTCTTGCTCCGACAAAACCGGTAGATGATTCGACTGAAACCAGCTCTGCTGGGAAACAGATGTCTGAGTTGATTCAGAATGTATTGGACCAATCCTCCAGACAGCGCAATATTGAGCTTAATATTCAGCAGAAGCAACTCGATCAAAAGGCATATGCAGCTCGCCGAACTCAGGACGAGAAAAAGCGTGCTGCGACGATCACTATGGACCCCACAAAACCGTGGGTTGAAAACCTGCTTGCAGAGGGTATGTCTGCTGATGTAGCAGAGCAATATCAGCAAGCAGTTAATATCAAACTGAATCCGGAAGATCCCAATAACAAGGGTTCGAAACGATATCAGGAGCTGTTTGATAAGGTCGTAGACGATCAGGTCAAAATGCTTCGCACTGAGGCGGATAATCTTCAGCGTGGATCTAAGATCGGCGGTATTCTGAGCTTTGCGAGACAGGCAGCCAGAGAGCCATTCCGTCTGTTTGAACAGGGTCTGCAGATCATGGATAACTTCATGTTCAAGGCCTTGTTTGGTGAAGACGCAATGGAAGGAATTGAGGATAAGGGTGAACCGTATCTTCTGCAGGTTCTAACACATTCGCTGGATGTCCATTTCGCCAATGCAAAGGATTGGTTTGCGAAGAACATTGGAGATCCGTTGAAGCACTTCTTCCTTGATAAAGACACTGGCCTGCTCCCTCGTATTGGGAGCGCATTTGACGAGACGTTTGGCATCTCGGAAAAGGCTGGAAAAATCAAAACCAAGGTTAAGGAAAAAGCCAGTGAGATCAAAACCAAATTCACTGGCACCAAAGACGAAGCTACCGGGTTGTGGTCTGGTGGTATTTTGTCTGAAACGATTAACAAAATCGGAGAAGATAGAGTTACCATTGCGGACTATATCAAGGGATCAATTGATCGACTGCTCTATGGCGATTTAGTGGCTAAGAAAGGCCATGATATCGGTCTTGTGTTAGACGATCAAGGGCGATGGGTTGAATCCGAGAAATATAGTGGTGTAATCGGGACACTGAAGAAAGGCTTTAAAACCACCACTGCATTTCTATTTGGCGAAGACGAAGATTATGACAAGTCCATGGATCGTCTGAAAAAGATGAAGGATGAAGTCAATAAAGCTCTTCCCAATATGGTAATCGATGCTGGTATTGGTCTGGTTGGATCTTTCTTCCTTCCTGGTGGTCCTCTTCTCGGAGCATTGCTCGGTTCCGTAGCTGGATTAGTACAGGGATCTGATTCGATCAAAAATGTACTGTTCGGTGAGATGACCGATGACTTCAAGAAGGATAAGGACGGAAACCTTATCCTTGGTGAGGATGGTAAACCCATTCCGACTGGTACTCAATCCCGCAAGGGTGGAATGATCAGTCAGCAGGTCTATGATGGTTTTCGTCAGTATGCACCGAAGGTTGGCGTTGGCGCCTTGATCGGTGGTGCACTTGGTACATTCGGTTTACTCCCGTTTGGTATGGGCCAAATGGCCGGTGCAATCATCGGTGGTATGGGCGGAATGCTCGGAGCTTCTGAGCAGGTAAAAGAGCTTATCTTTGGCGATGGAATCAATGATGATTCTGGTGTCATCTCTAAAAACTTTCGAAAGAAAGTTGTGGATCAGGTAAAGCGATATGCTCCTGCTGGCATTGGCGGTGCCGCTTTAGGTGGTCTGCTTGGTCAGGGTTTTGGTCTACTTCCTGGTCTTTCTCTGCTTCCTGGTGGTCCCATCTTCTCCTTCCTGGGAGCTACTATGGGGCTTGCCAATGCAGATAAGATCAATGAGTTCTTCTTTGGAACTGAAGCAACTAAAACCGTTCAGGAAACTGATCCTGAAACTGGTAAAGTGAGCTATGTGCAGCGTACGATTCGAGAAGGTGGCATTTTTAATAAAATGACCGACTTCGCTAGAGATCATATGCTGAAGCCCTTTACCAATAAAATCAACGAAGCTGGAGCTAAAATCTCTGAGTGGTTCCAGAATGATATATACGGTCCGCTTAGTCGTACCCTTGATCCGCTGAAAGCCGAACTTACTAAGGCTGGAAGCTCTATCCTTGAGTCAATGAAAAACATTGGCAATACGATCACTGAGGCAATGTTCAATGCGATTGGTATTGCGGTGAATGATAAGGATGGTAAGGGTGGACTGAGAGCATTTTTCCAAGAGCACATTATCGATCCGATGAAAAACATGGCAAATCGGATGTTCAGTGCAATCGGGAAAGCAATTGGCACTCTTCTCTCTGCTCCTTTTAAAGCACTTGAGTTTATTGTAACCGGTGATATCGGTGGTAAAGATGATCTCGATGATGATCGTGCCGCAAAGAGAAAGGACAAGCAGGAGAAGAAAAACGAAACCGTATTTGAACGGATTCGAAACAAAATTCGTTCTGACACAAGGAAGAAGGATTTAAATCGAGCGAAGCGCTCTTTTGGTAGAGCTGGAGCTCACGTTGGTGGATTTTTCAGTCGGTTCTTTGGCGACAGTGGTGACACTAAAGGTGCAGGTGGAGGCACCGGCACTAGACCAACAGGACCGAGCGGCCAATCCACTCACGAGAAAGATGACTTTGGTTTAACAAATCCTGGTATGGAACCGGGTGCTGCATTTGCGGCCGATATGAAGAAAGCCAGAGAAGCCTCTGTAAATAATGAGGCGAAGAAGCAGGAGACCAAAGATAATCTGGAAGATAAACAAACTACAACACAGTCTGCTAAAAATGCAGCTGAAACAGAGAAAGCAACTCGTGAAAGAACAACCAGAATCAGAGGCAAGAGCAATAACCAGCTTTTGACATCCATTGAGAAATACATCCGGAAGATCTACCATGAGATGGATGGGCAGATCAATGGTGTTGGTTGGAACACTGCATATATCAGAGCACTGCTAGACAAGCAATTCGGTGGATTGAGCGCAGAGGAACTCCCTGAGGAGATGGAGGGCTCTAAGCGTAAAATTCGCAGACGCCGTACGATCATTGGCAGAGCTAAAGATCGGGTATTTGACTTCTTTGGTGGAATCCGCGATCGAGCGGCTGGTGTTGTCAGTGGGGCGAGAGATCGAGTTGCCGGACTATTCGAGATCGTGTTGAAACCGTTCCGTCTCGCTGGAAAAGCTGCAGAACTTCTCTTCACGGTAGTGAAAGGTGTTGGAAGCGGCATCGTTGAAGCTGCCAAGGTAACTGGCTCTATCATGAAGAAGATTCTGCTTGGTGCTGCAGAAGGTCTCGGAAGAACTCTGGCTGGTGTAGGCAGATTAATTTACAAAGCTGCTGGCGGAATTGGCGAAGCTCTTGGTAATGTAGTATCTACTCTCACTGGTGTACTGCATGATCTCACACTTGCAGTATCCTCTACTGCAGTTGGATTGATTCAAACTGTAGCGGCAATTGCACCTGATATTATCACTGGAGTCTGGAAAGGTGCTACCAAACTTGGTAAGCTGGCTTGGAAGGGAATCAAAGGTGGTGTAAAGGGTGTTGCAGGTGCCGTTGGAGGCGGCTTAAGCTGGTTAGGTAACAAGCTGATGGGCAAACGTGGTACCAGAACCAAAACGAAGCGCCATAACATCGGCACATTTGAGATCAGCGGTGGCTATCTTGATCATATCGATGAGGCATTCATGAAAATTGGCGATCCGTTAACTCCGTCTAATTTCCCAGTTGTAACGGTATTTAACGGAATCAGCCGTAGTATGGAAACTCATGCGATCCCTGTCTACATCCTCGGAGCTGCGCGGAAGGCATTCTCTCATATGGACATGCCTACCGGTCCTGCTCAATCTGGAGGTGGACAATCCAGTAGCACAACACCCGGAGATGTAATTGATATTACAGATGATGTAACAGATGCACCTTCGACTGCTACTGCAACTGCACAGAAATCCACAGCGACAGCTACACGGACTGCAGCAAAACCGAAGGTTGTACTTCCGGCATTACCAAATCCGTTTAACCGTGGTAATCCGGCAGAAAAGCCTGGTTATTACGATACTCCTATTGGTGCGAAGGGTCTGTTCATGGACTTTATCACCGGAAGAGGGAAGAACCAGATTTATCTGACTCGTCCGGATGGAAAGATCGTACGGGCTGATCCGAATACACTGCCGCCTGAGGTAGCAGCTGCATTTGCCTCTGGGAAAAAGTCCTTTATATATAAGGAGAAACCCAAAGCACTGCCCACTGGACCCAATCTTCCTGCACTGCCAATGGGTGGTTCGATTGACAAGTATTTCGAAGAGTCCAATGAAAATAGTAAGGCACTGAATTTGGCACAGACCGACAAGTTCGTTGCTACTTACACTAAGGTTGATCGCCAAGCGGAACGCAGTCGAAATCCTGCTCAGGTGTATGATGAGGCTATGGCCAGAGCGCAGACTCGTGAAGAGGCTGAAGCTATCATGGCTGCGCAGCAGATGAATGCGAACCGCGGGTTGGTCACTGCTGGCGGTACCAACACGGAAAAGTCTGAGAAATCGGAGAGTTTCTTTGATCAACTGATTACAAAGTACCTGCCTGCACTGTTGAGTTTTGCATTGCCTGCAATATCATTGGTACTTGGTGCCAGTGGTGAAGGTACGCAGTTTACAACACATGGTGCCGAGGGTATCGTACAGAAGCTCTTGCGTGGACTTGGAATTGGTGGACTCAGCCTCGGTGATCTGAAAAGTGTCTTTACTGATTCTGATGGAGTATTAAAGGCCCAATCTAAGCTGGCTGGCGAAGCTGCAGAAAAGGGCACTAAAGCTGCATCCAAGAAAGCTGCACGCGGTAATACTATCGTCAAAGCTCTCGGCAAACTTGCAGATTTCGTGAATCTCACAAAAAGCCCATTGAACGCTGATATGCTGACAGACCTTGGTAAGCAGACCGGTGGACTGAAAGGTCTCGGTATGCAAATCGAGGGTACTGCAGCAAAAGCGGTGTCGAATGCAGCTAGTGCAACATCTGTACTCAAGGATAAAATTGGCAAAATTGTCGGAGATATGTTTGACAAAATTGTCAATAACAAAGTAGTCCAGACCATGGCAGGGAAACTTGCACCGTTGCTGAAGAGCGCAAAGTCCAAGATTGTTTCCGCAGTAACTGGTATTGGTTTGGATAAAGCCGTAAAGCAAGTTGGTAGCAAAGCGGCTAGCTCTGTTGCCAGAACCATTGCTGGCGTATCTACAGCTGGTCTTGTAACTGCAGGATTTGCGATTGTAGACTTCTATACTGGTATGAATGATGCTTATAAGGCATTTGGCGTTGCTGCAAGTGATGCTACAACTGGTATGAAGATCGCAACGGGTGTAACGCGTGCATTAACCGGTGCGCTGACCGTACTGCCCGGTGTAGGAACAATATTGTCCATTGCACTCAGTTTCGTGGAATCCACAATTGCTCAGATCCTATACACTACCGTGGCAGGGTCTGATGCAGAGACTGAATGGAAACAAGATCAGCAGGAGCTTCAGGATGCTACAAATGCGTACAATGAAGCAAACGGTACCAATCTGACTACGGCTGAATATGCAAAGCAGTTCAACAATGATGGCACAAAGCGAGAGACTGGTATTCTGGCATCGATCAAAAACGGTGTATCGAATGTCGGTGGATTGCTTGGTGCTGCAGGTGGTGCTATCTTCAATGGTGCAAAGGATCTGCTGGGCAAAGCGGGTTCTGCGATTGGAGACGTAGCGGGAAATATCTGGGGCGGAATTAAAGGTGCTGCCGGTACTGTGTGGAACGGCTTGAAGGGTGCTGCCGGAAATGTCGGCGAGTTCCTATCTGGTGTACCCGATGCATTGGGCAACCTTGGTTCCAATATTGTACAAGGTCTTGGTGGAGTTGCGTTCAATGTACAGAATTTCTTCACCAGTACATTACCGAATGCGGTCGGTGGATTTTTCACCGATGTAGGAGACTTCCTGTCCGGTATACCGGAATGGGCAGCTGGGGTGAAAGACAATGTTGTGAACTTTTTCACACAGACAGTTCCAACCCAAGTCGGAAACTTCTTTAACAGCGCTAAGAACTTTGTTACCCAGACAATACCTGAAACCGCAGGTAATTTGGTGGAAGGTGCGAAGAACACAATTTCTGGTGCAGCTGAGAATGTCAAGAAGGCTGCTGCTGGTGCGGTAGATTTTCTGAAAAATGACATGCCTGAGAAGGTCGGGAATTTCTTTACGAATGTGCAGACGTTTGTCACACAGGAGATTCCTGAAACTGCCGGTAACCTCGTTGATAAGGCGGGTAAAGCTGCATCCAATGCACTAAGTTCTGCCAAGGACGCTGCAGGCAAAGTTGTAAGCAATGTAACCAAGGGCGTACAAGGTATCGCAAATACAGTCGGCGGGTTCTTCAGTGATCTGTTCGGCGGCATTGCTGATGACTTTAACGAAGGTTACAATACAGCAAAGACGAATGCAGGCAAGGGGCCGATGAAGCATTTCAAACAGTCTGATCCTAGATGGAATCGACCTGGTTCCAATATGGCGATGACTGGATGTGGTCCTACTGTTGCAGCAATGGTGGCAAGTGCGTACGGCAAGGGACCGGCCAATCCTGGTGAAGCAGACACCATGTCGAAGACTATGGGTATGCGAATGTCGGATGGCGGAACAGACCCTGCATTCTTCAAGCAGTATGCACGAACCAAAGGTTTTGGTATGGAGCAAGGTCCTACTTCTACTGGTATGATCAGTTCCAATCTATCCAAGGGAAGACCTGTTGTTCTCATGGGCAAGGGTGGAGCCTTTGGTGGCAACGATCATTATCTAGTTGCTGATAAACTCGCTGGTAAGGGTAAGGTCAATGTAACTGATCCAATTACTGGTGGGTCTAAAGCAGTTGGTATGGATGCGCTCCTGCGAAATACCAATACCACGATTTATTCGTACGGAAAGGGCCCGATCGAAGCTAACTCAAATGCCAGCACTACCGAAGCTCAGAACGCTCTGGTTGCAAAGATGAGAGATCTGCAGGCTCATCCGATTCCGTATAGCCTGCAAGGTCCTCAGGACCCGGATAAGGGATCTGCATCTTGTGCGTCTACTGTCGGTTGGGCATATCGAAAAGTACTCGGCATAAATGGTATGTCTGCCAGCTCCAGAACACAGGCCAAAGATGATCGGTTTACCGATATTGTACGGCTTGGACCATCCGATACACAACCTGGTAAGACCTTCGATTTGAGTGTGCTGCAGCCCGGTGATATTGTATACATGTACAATAAGGGTGATGGTTGGGCATCGAATCATACTGAGATGTATGTAGGCAATGGTAAGGACTTGAGTCATGGCGGCCCTGATCCTGGACCCCAGGAGAGAACACTGGATGCTGCTAGACAGAAGAAAGTGTGGGCAGTACGCCGGTATAAACCATTCGTTGATAATGATACGGTTAAGATCTTAGCATCGGATGGACTGACAGGTGGAACGTACTCAAGTACCACCAATGATGGATCTCAAGCGACTGACGGCAATGACAAGTCCGCCGGTGGACAGTTCTTGACCAGTTTGACGAACTACATCACTGGCGCAGTGAACCCATTCAATAGTATTCTGAATCAGGTAAGCGGCGGCATGCTCGGGCTTTCTGAGTCTAGTGGCAGCAGCTCTTCTACGACTGGTTCGAATTACAACTTCGGGAGTGGTGCATATACCAAGTTTAGTGCAACAGAGTCTGCAAACCGTATTTGGCAAGCACTCAAGAATTTCGGTTATACGGATTATGCAGCTTCTGGTATTATGGGATGCTGGCAGGCAGAATCTTCGAACCGGGCAGACCGTGTTGAAGGTGACTACTTACGTGGCTTCCCTGGATTCCAGAAAGTGCTGGCAAGCAACAACGCACTGAACGATTACACTACAAACTTCCTATTCCCAGCATATCAGAGATCGAATATCAGTATCAGTAAATCTGGATATAAGGGTAATGACGGTAACTATTACCCCGGTATTGGTCTCGCACAGTGGACTGGTCCTAGAGGCTATAACCTGTTCAAGTATGCTGTGGACAACAACAAAGACTGGCGTGATCTGGATACTCAGCTGGCATTCTTCAATAGTGAAATCGCAAGCCGCGGCTTAAAGGATACACTGAATAGTGCAACCAGCGCTTCGGACGCTGCACGAAAGATGCTGGATGGATATGAGATGTACAGTGGATATTCCAGCAAGGCTCCTTCTGCTTTTGAAAAGCGTGCTGGATATGCAAATGGCATCTATGAAAACTATGCAGGTAGTGGATCTTCTGGCGAGGATAAATCTACTACTTCCACTGGTAAGGGTCCTGGTCTTGAGGAATTTGATGAGGCTCTCAACTACGGTAAGGGTCCGTCTGCAAACCTTGAGGCGATGAACAACCAGATCAGCGCGATCAATGCTCAGATCAAGAAGGCTAAGCAGCAGACGGATGACGAATCCACTGCATCGAAGCTCACAAAGAGTGTCACCGATGCGATCGAAAAGACTGTGTCTACTGGTGATACGGACAGTGATGTCGTCAACGTGCTGTCTACTTCTCTGAGCAAAATGATTGAACTTCTAGCTGCAATTAAGGATAACACTGACCCAAAGAACAACCAGGGTGGTCCAACGAGTGGGCAACAGCGAGAGCTTCCCACGGTACGGGCGGATAACTTTGGTGCAGATGGTACGAACACTGGTGTCGGAACAAACACGGAGGATATCGGTGCTACCATCATGAATACGCTCACTGCGCGTTGACAATTTAATAAGGCATGAAACATCGGGTATCGGTTTTTGCCGATACCCGATGTAATTTACTATAAGGAGGAGTGATCATGGCAACCGCGTATCTCTGTAGAACATCAAGACCCACCAAGGTCTATAGTTCTCCTATATCGGTCAATCCTACCAGTACCGTTATACCAAAAGGTTCAATGTTTATTTCAACGAATTATCATAATCGAGAGAATCTCGATTTCTATGAGATAACCAATGATGAATATAATCAGAATCTTCCGGTTGGCGCTTGGGTAGCTGGAGATGTAATCGATTGTATTCCGACGGATGACTTCGATACTACAAATATTACCAAAAATTCAACGAATAATGAGATCAATGAGACATTATTCATTAAAAGTAATAAAATCACAGTATACGAAGATTCTCAGTCTACAACTACAGTATTACATGAGTTAAAACTCAAAGATTCATTAACTGTGGATCGTAAAGCTGATACATTATGCAATGGTGTAATACAAACTCGATATCATATCACTGCGGTAAATGGATCAACTTCACATCCAGATGTGGGTAAGTGGATATTGGGTGATTATGCAGTAGACTTGAAACAGACCAAAGTTGTATTCCATACAAATCGTGTACAGTCCAGAGTTGCGAATGCAACAACACTGGATGCATCAGCTCGAGATGCTACAACTGGAACCACCACTACACCGACGGTTGATACTACGAATAGTGTAGACGGCGTTACCGCATCCAATGGAGATCAAGAGCTGTTAAATAATGCGCAGATGAATCAGACCGATATGGATCAACTGTATCAGAATTATGGATTCAACTATTCCATGTCTCAGCGACATCTGATGGATGTTCCGATTGGTCGTATGACGTTTGTGCATGGTATGCCATTCCAATACACTTATCTGACGGATCGCCGGGAAGGGAATAACAATTACGAAGGCCAGGACTCTCTTCCGGATGAGGTTACCTCGCTGAATGTACGAACCGGTTCAGTGGACTTGTATGGCCGCACCTTCGGAAAAGAGATTGCCGCGAATATGCCGATTGTAGTAATTGCTCCTGGGAATCCCATTTTTCTGACCAACGTAAAGCAGGGTGTAATCGGATACTCCGGTACATCTCAATCCGCCCGCAATAACTGGATTCCATTTTTTGATACGGCGAATGAATTAACAGGCAGCGAATTTGATGCTGCATTGGCAGAGTTAACCAATGACAATGGTGATTACCAGTATTATTCCATGACGATCGACACTGCAGACTATTTCAACTACGTGAATGCAATTTGTCAGACATCTGCCAGACTCATGGGGTTAACGAATTTCACCTACCACGGCACTACATGTGATAAGCTGGATTGGGGCAAGTACAATCAATCGGTTGATCAGGACTATTCCATGTTTGAAGAAGTCATCGGTGTTACCAATGGTGTATCCTTTGCATTTGATCCAGTGTCTTCAATCACGGACTCTATTTCTAACGAGACTTCTGATTCCATGTTTACCAGTATGCTGAATGAAGTGTCGTCAAAAGCGCGAGAGGTAGAATTTGTCACTGGTCAGATCGGCATTGATACCGGCCTAGCCAACTATGAAGGTGCTACTCCGACCATTGGAAATAGTACCATTGGTAATATTGCCAGCCGTATTGGTTCGTTCCTGAATAACTCGATCCATGGTATGAACGTGAGATTCCCGAAGATCTGGAATGACTCCAGTTCCAGTAAAGACTATAACATAGAGATGCATTTCATTACCCCGTATGCAACTACATTTTGTAAATGGAGATATGTATTAGTCCCGTTCTTCCATATCTTCTGCTTAACCGCACCACGTTCTATCAAAACGGTAATGAACTATTCAAGACCGTTCTTGATCAAAGCGTATAGTAAGGGATATTTCAATGTGGAGATGGGCATCATTACATCTCTTCAATGGAAGCGTTTTGGTGACGGCGATATGATTTCTGGAGATGGCGTACCGACTCAGATTGATGTATCGGTAGCTTTTCAGGATATGTACTATCAGTTGGCTATGTCCAAAATGTCAGGCATTACGGGCAGCTTCGAGATGATGGGAGTATTCTTCAATAATAACGGATTGATGGAAATGTTGGGCACATTGTCCGGTGTCAATATGCTCCGCATCTCTTTGGGCGAACGACTGTCTCTATTTGCGAGCTCTGCTGTCGGCGCTTTCTCTGCTACTGGAAGTAACTTCATGAGGCATATCAGTGACCGACTCTCATCAATTTACACAGCCATCTATTTCAACAATTAACATACGAAAATTAATCAGCATCCATGCAAGTATATACAACTATGCATGGATGCTGATTAATTTATGTGTTTGAATATTTTCTTTTCGATATATCCTGTCTCAACTTAATTCTCTGTGCTTCTAAGCGCTCTCGAGATGTTGCACGATTGGTTAGTTCTATATCAGACTTTTGTGTCGTTTTTCTTCCGTTATAAATATTACGAGTCCCAGGTCCATATTTATCATACGAATATATTTTCACTACGCATGCCTCCAATCTATCATTTATTACTATGTGTTTTATTATCTTTTCATACAAATTAGAACAAATATTAAAAGTACAAAAGAAAGAAGGGATGCCTTCTTGAAGATAAAAACCAGAAAAAAGCGTATCGCTGAATACAACGAGAAACATCCAGATCGGGTTTACGACTCGATCGGATGTCTGCAGACTTATTTTCGAGAACGTAAATGGGACTTTGATAAAGCCTGCAAAAAAGCAAACAAAAAGCTTGAGAAAATATTGGATCAGCGTACATATAAATCAATTGAGATCACGATGTATGAAGATCCAATGCAAACCCATCGACCTCGTACTACTCAGTATGGGTCGATCTATTCACCCAATGCAGCAGAAAATCACAAGTATTTTGAGAAAGCAATCAAATCGGTTATAAAAACACTGAAGCTGATCAATACTCCAGCTGAGATTACTGTAGAGGCATACATGGAGATGCCAACTAATGTAAAACCGGATGAAGTGATCTTGTTTGAAGCCAAAGTGTTATATCCGATTGATAAACCAGACTATGATAATATCGGAAAATGCTATACTGATATTTTGTCAGATATTATTATAACAGATGATGATATTTTCTACTCTGGAGAGATCAGAAAATACTACAGTGTATTGCCCAGAGTGGTGATCAGAATCTCATGTTTGGCAGCGCATGAATCTGATTATGTGTACAAAAAATTGAAGTCTCGTAAAAAGATTAAAGAGGGAATACGAGACGGGAGAATTGAGTTGAGGAAGCTAAATTATACCGAGGAGGGAGAAAGATGAAAGAACTTAAAACAACGTCATTCGTTGCTGTAGATGGCAGAGTCTTTACTGGGGTTAATGCAAAAGAGAACTGCGAGAAATATGAAGCAGATACTCTCAAGTCAATTGAGAACCAACTGAAGAATGAAAAACTTGGTGTGATCTACATCGATCATTCCACTGATGATATCTATATATTGGCTCGAACTGATCATGCAATCGAGTTGATCAATATATGGCTTGGATTGAAGAATGTTCGTACTGACTACGGTGATTGTACTGCAGAATTGGATGCCAGCGTGGTTGGAAATGTTGTTAAGTTTGCGGCACATCCGACTAGTTGCATCTATTTTGAACCGGTCCGAGTCGCTACGCTTGCGACTAATATGTATGATAAAATTAAAATGCTGTGCGATATTTCATCTACAATGCAATATCGATTTGGCGTTTATCATGATACAATGGAGGATTCGTAAATGAAGAAAAATTTAAAATATATTCAAAATACCATCCTGTATGAGACTATGAA
>ERZ1090869.372-NODE-372-length-24372-cov-5.841921_pt1 | contig 24372 bp, 18 predicted proteins | sample MGYA00478474_ERZ1090869 | MGnify/ENA primary metagenome ERZ1090869 (study PRJEB33644, sample SAMEA5815748) | chicken gut metagenome | biome: Chicken; feature: Gastrointestinal Tract; material: Caecum | place: Ireland | collected 2019-01-01 | study: A study of the... | reverse complement strand
GGCGGCCTGAAGGACACCGTGGAGCCCTACAACACCTTCACCGGCGGCGGAAACGGCTTCACGTTCGACCGCTACGACGCCGGCCTGCTGCTCGATGCGATCAACCGCGCCAAGACGGAGTATTTCATGAACCGCTACCACTGGGACGAGGTGGTGCAGCGCGACATGGCAAAGGATGTTTCGTGGGAAAACTCCGCCCGCCAGTACAAGGATCTGTATCTCGAGCTCACGCAGTGGTGAGCCGTTCACAGCAACAAAAAATGAAAAGCGCCCGCACCGGCGGAACGAAACCGTTCCGGCCCGGTGCGGGCGTTTTGTGATCTGCATCAGGGTGGGTTACGCTTCCTCCCCGCCCTCTGCGAGCCGCGGCTCCTGGATGCGGCCGAGGATCCCCATGGCAAGGGCGAAAAGCAGGAAGGCAAAGGCAAACGGCAGGCGGCGATCCACGCTCGAAAGCCAGCCCGCAAAATAGCCGAAGGGCGAGGAGCACGCGATGGTGGACGCCATGACGAGCGCGTTGATCCGGGCGCGCTCCTGCGGGTTGATGTTGAGCTGCACAAGCGCATCCTTGCGCGGGTTGACGAGCGCCGCGGCCACCGCGCCGGCAAACACATAGAGCACGACGAGCGGCAGATTCCCCTCCGGCGTGAGGATGAGCACGAGGGCCGCCGCGGCATAGACGGCCAGACCCACCCACATGGGCACGCGGAATTTCAGCCTGGCAAGGCGGCGCTGCAGGCCGATCATCAGCAGCAGCATGACGGCGGCGTTCAGGATGGGGAACAGCGCGAGGTAATTTTCCGAAAGGCCGAGCCGCTGCGTGACGTACAGGCTGAAAAAATTCGTGCTGATCATGTTGGTGATATACAGGATGACGGAAACGGCCACCGCCTTCATCATGGCACGGTTGTGCAGCATGCGCGGGATGAGCTGGCGGTATTCCCCGAGCATGTGCAGGACGGACACGTTTTTCGTCTCCGCACGCCGGATCTGCCCCTGGCGTGTTTCGCGGCAGAAACGGAAGGTGATGAACGTCTTAAGCAGCATCGTGAGGGAAAAGACTACATACAGCACGCGGATGACCGGCACCACGGAATAGGAATTGATAAACAGGCCGGAGAGCGGCGCAAAGAAGATGGCCACCAGCCCGCCGATGTTGATCCAGGTGTAAAGGCCCACGAGATCTTTTTGATCCGCGTCCTCGATGAGCAGGCAGTACCAGGCCGTCTGATTGATCTGCTCGAAGCAGTTGAGGATGGCCGCGGCCAGGAACAGCCAGAAATTGTGCGAGGCGGCCCACACGAGGCAGGCCAGCGCCCAGCCGAAGAAATCGCCCATCATGGTGGTGAACTTCCGGCCGAGCTTATCCGCCAGAATGCCGGCAAAGAACGAGAAAAACACCTGCACCACCATGGTGACGGAGAGGATGAGGCCGATCTGCACGTCCGTGATCCCCTGCGCATACATGTACAGCGTGGCGAACGGCGAGATGAGATTGTAGGGAATGCCCCACAGCGGCTCGATCAGCACGAGCGTGCGCGGGTTTCCTCCATTGTTCGCAAGCACCTGCATGAGGGGGTGTTCCCTCACGCTTTTTCCGATTGCCCTCAGATTCATACCTTTTCTTCCCTCATTTTCCGATTGATGCACCGCAGTTGGTCCGCAGAGTATTCTATCATACTTCCCCGGAAAAGGAAAGATGCCAGCGGAAAAGAGCCCAGAGCTTGTTCAGCTCCGCGCCGAGCAGCAGGATAAGCAGGCAGAAATACACCCAGAGCATGAGCAGGCACACGGCCGCCAGGCTGCCGTAAAGCGAAGCGGCGTTCGGAAAATAGGTGACGTAGAGCGAATAAAAGAAGGAGAACAGCACCCACCCTACGGCGGAGAACACGGCGCCGGGCAGGTGGCACCGCAGATGCGGCGGCATGAAGCTGCTCCGCCTGGCAATGCGGGCATATACGATACAGAACAGGCCGCACATGCACACGAACGCCGCCGGATACCGCAGCGAAAGCAGCAGCTCCTTCACGTGCGGGAAGGGCAGCCAGCCCGCCAGGATGTTGCCGAAGAGCAGCGCCAGGATGAGCGCGAGCAGCAGCACAAGGAACAGGAGCGTGTTGAACAGCGAGCTGAGGCGGCGCATCACAAAGCCGTGGCGGGACTGCGCGCGGTAAACGGTTTGCAGCCCGGCGTGCACGGCCGACGTCCCCTTCGAGGCCGTCCACAGCGCGGCGATGGCGGAGGCGGAGAGCAGGGGCACACTGCGGGCCGACTTGATGTCCTGCAGGACAATCCCGGCAAACGCCCGCATTTGCTCCGGGAGGGGAAACGGCTCGAGCGAGCTGCTCAGATTGGCCGGGATCAAAAGCCCCGCCAGGGAGAGGAGGAGCGAGAGGAACGGCACGGCGGAGATGATGCAGAAAAACGACGACTGCGCGGCATACACCGTGACCCGATCCGCCGCCAGGATCGCGATCACCTGGCGCACCAGCGCCAGCAGCTTCTCCTTCTTCACCGCCATGCGTTTCGCCCCCTTTCACATCCCGGTGTCTCACTCGTGCAGCTCCAGCGGCAGGCCGTCCGGATCAAAGAAAAACGTCGCGTGCGTGCCGGTGCACGGGTCAAGCCGCACGGGCTCACAGGGAATGCCGCGCCGCTCCAGCTCTTCGGCGGCCGCCCGCGCGTCCTCCACGCGGAACGCCAGGTGGCGCAGGCCGCACGCCTCCGGCCGGTTGACGCGCTTGGGCGGGTTCTGTTCGCCGAAGATCTCAAGCTCCACGGCGTCCGGCCCCTCGCCCACGCGCAGGTCAAGCTTCCAGTCCTTCCGTTCCGGCCGGTAAAGCTCCCGCACCACGCCAAAGCCGAGCTTGTTCACATAAAAATCTTTCGACTTTTCATAATTTGACACGATGATGGCCACATGGTGCAAAGCGCGCAGCGCGAAGGCCGGCGCGGGACCGGTCCCGCTGCCGCGGGTCGTTTCCTTCCCCATATTTTTCTCCCCTTTCCCTTTCTTTATGAACGCACGGCAGCCGCAGAAACGCGCCGCAGTGGTTTTGGGCTTTACATTTTTCCTGTCGAACCGTATACTGTTGTTGAACGAACGGCCGGTCAACCGGCCGGGAACTGGAGGAACAGACATGAAAGCATTTTGGAACGAATTCAAGGAGTTCATCGCCAGAGGCAACGTGCTGAGCATGGCCGTCGGCCTGATCGTGGGGTCCGCGTTCACGGCCATCGTCACTTCCCTGAATCAGGACATCATCACGCCGCTGCTTGGCCTGATCCTCGGGCAGATTGACTTCGCCGCCCTCTCGTTCACGGTGGGCGGCGCCACCGTGGCCTACGGCAGGTTCATCCAGGCCGTGATCACTTTCCTGATCACGGCGCTCACGCTGTTCCTGCTGCTCAAAGGCGTGAACCGTTTCCTGCGCCGCAGGGAGGCGGAGGAGAAGGCCGAGGCAAAAGCCGAGGAGGCCGTCTCCCCCGTTCCGGCGGACGTGCAGCTCCTGACGGAGATCCGCGACCTGCTGGCAAAGGAAAAGAACGTGTAACCCCCGGCGCAGACGGGACACACAAAAAGGGGCGGGAAAGCGCGCGTGCGCTTTCCCGCCCCGCTGTGTTTACGGGCGGCTGTTCCGGGAAAACGGGTGAGGCGCCGTTCAGGCAAAGCGCGCCACCACGAAGCTGTTGGCCGGCAGCGTGAGCGAACCGGCAAAGGGCAGCTCCTTCTCCTGGAGCACGACGCGGTCCGGATCGGTGATGCAGTTGTAATCGGATTCCTCGCCGGAGAGGGTGTACAGCTTCACGGAGGCGGGAGCGCGGCCTTCGCCGAAGGTGAGCGCGAGCTCCTTCTCCTGCGCGTTGTGGTTCACGGCCTTCACGATGATCTCGCCGGATGTCTCGTCGAGCGTGGCGTCCACATAGACCTCCTGCTCGCGCAGCGCCTTCTCCTGGCCGTCGAGCGCGAGGGTGACGGTGCCGAGGTTTTCGCCGTACAGCTTCTGCACATAGTAGCTGGGCGTGCCGTAAGCGCGGCTGTCGTCAAACCAGATCATGTCGGGCGACCACTGGGCATAGCCCACGCGGGCGAACAGCGGCGCATAGGAGGCCAGCACGACGACATCCGCGTTGCGCTCCACGCCGGTCAGGAAAGCGGCTTCCGCCAGCGCGCCGCCCAGGGTGTTGGCGTCCGGCCGGTTCATGCCGTTGAACGGATGGGCCGCATACTCGCCGGAGAAGACCTTGACGTCGCGCGGATACTCGTCATAGAAATCGGTGTGGGCATAGAACCATTCCGGCTTCACATAGTAGTGCTCGTCCACGGCGTAGACGAAGTTCTCCTTCTTCGGGGCGTTCTCGTGATAGAACTTCCAGGCCATCTCATACCGCTCGGAGGTGATGTCCGGGCCGGCGGAGCCGATGAGCCGGATGTCCGGATACTTCGCATGGATCGCCTGCTCGAACGCCTGGTAGCGCGCAAAGAAATCGACCTTCTCCGTCTGCCACTGCTCGTTGCCGATGCCGAGCATGGTGAGGCCGAACGGCTCGGGATGGCCCATCTCGGCGCGCAGCGCGCCCCACTTCGTGTCGGCGGCGCCATTGGCGAATTCCACGAGATCGAGCGCGTCCTGGATGAACTCCTGGAAGGCCGGATCGTCCATCTCCACGAGCTCATAGGACTGGTACTGGCAGGCCAGGCCGACGCTCAGCACAGGCAGCGGCTTTGCGCCGATCTTCTCGCAGAGCAGGAAATACTCGTAATAGCCGAGGCCGAGCGTCTGGTTGTAGTGGGAATAGCAGGTGTGGAAGCCGTTTTCGGGGTTCGTCTCATGCACGGCCCAGCGATTGAAGTTGCTGCGGCGGTGTTCCGGGCGGCCGACGCTCTCCTTCCAGCGGTAGCGATTCTCGAGCGTGTTGCCCTCGATGATGCAGCCGCCGGGGAAGCGCAGGAAGCCGGGCTTGAGGCCCTTGAGCAGCTCGAACAGATCCTTGCGGAACACGCCCTCCACGGCGTCCGCCGGCATGAGGGAGATGAAGTCGAACTCCACCGCGCCGGGCTCGGTGAGGGAGATCGTGAACTGCGCGCCGCGCACGTCCTCCTGTGCGGTGAGCGCCGCCTCATAGCGCACCCACTTCTGCCACGTCCCCTCCGGGGCATGGACGCAGGCGACGTCTGCCGCAGCGATCTCCCGGCGATCCTTCACGACAGCCACGCGCAGGTCGCCCTGGTAACGGGCACAGCGGGCATAGAACACCGCGTGATACGACTCTCCCTTTTTGAGCGTCACGCCGTCATACGCCTTGTTGGCAAAGCCCTGGCCGGCGTGATCGGCCGTAAAGCGCAGGTAATGCGGGTTCACGCGGTCCAGCGGGCTGCCGGACACGTACTCCATGCGGCCCGTGCCGTGCTCCTGCGTGGCGCTCCAGCCGTAGCCGGGGTCGGGCTTCGTGTAGTAATCGCCCACGGTGCCGTAGCAGTCCACAAACTCAAACGAACGGTTTTCGATCATCTCGGCATAAAGGCCGCCGTCTGCCGCATAGTTGATGTCCTCAAAGAAGAGGCCAACCATGCCCTTCTGAATCGGGACGCCTTTTTTACCGGAAAGATACAGTTCCATGATGTTCCTCCTTCCGCCCCCTCTGCGCGGAGCGGTATTTCTTAATATGTTTCTATTATAGACAAGTTTTGGTTTCATGTAAATCCGTTTTCCGCATTTTTCACCGAAAGCGGCGAAATCACGCCGCGTGCGCCCGGCGGCGGCCGCGCAGCCACCGCGCGATGAACACCGCCAGCGTGACGGCGCGCACCGCGCCGATGAAGGCGAAGGTCCGGGCCATGCCCTGCTCGGAGGCGCCGAGCGCCGTGTAAAGGGCCACACCGGCCACCGGCATGAAGGCGCTGAGCAGCGAGATGACCGTCGTGTAGACGGCGATGGCCATGGTGCGGTTTTTCTCCTCCACGGCGTGCAGCAGATCCTGCAGGACGTTGAGCTGGATCGTGGTGAAGGCCAGATCCGTGAAGAAGCGGAGCACGATGTGCAGCGCCATGCGCGCGCCGCCATGCGCGGCAAACGGCAGGATGATGCACGCGGGCGAGAGCATAAGGCCCAGCGCGCCGAAGATAAGGCCGAAGCGGAAGCCCATTTTCTCGTTGAGCTTCGCCCACAGGCCCACCGTGAGGATCTGGCCCATGGCATTGCCGGCCGTGGAGACGCTGAGCCAGAACTCGCTCAGCCCCACATACTGCACCTGCGCAAGGTAAAAGATCGTGCCGTCGAGCTTCCAGGTGAGATAGAGCAGCCCTACCGCGCCGAGGAAGCCGAGAAAGCTGCGGCTCTGCAGCAGTTCCCGCAGCGAGCGCCTGAGTTCCGGCAGGAGCTTCCCCTCCTGCCGTGCGCCGTCCCCGCCGCGGATGCGCAGCAGCACACCGATCTCCGCCAGCGCGCAGCAGACGGCGACGCCGTAAAGGATCTGGTGCATGCGCACCTTCCCGGCATCGAGGGCGATGGCGCTCAGCAGCGCGCCGGCCCCCAGGTTGGCCGCCAGGTTCACGACGAAGGTGACGCGGTTGCGCCGCGCATACGTCACGTTAAAGGCGTCCGGCTCAATCACATCCGCGAAATATGCCTGCCACACGGAGGTATAGAGCGCGAGGCTGCCGGAGCCAAACGCAGCCAGCGGCACCAGCACGGCCACGGCGCTGCTCCCGAGAAAGGGCGCGCACGAGGCTGCGGCAAAGCAAACGGCAATGAAGAAGAGCACACCGCACAGCAGGCCGCGCTTGCTGCGCAGCCGCCCGGCAAAGAGCGCGAGCGGAATGAGGAACACCATGCCGACGAGCTGTGTGAGCATCGTGTAGGTGCTGATCTCGTAATCGCTCGCGTGCAGCCGCGTGAGAAACAGGTTCGTCAAGCTCATGGAAAGGGCGGAAAGCAGCGTGAACGCCGCCCCCTCCGCGTAAAAAAGGTGCGCGTTGCGCAAAGCGGGCGCGCCGCCGCCTGCCCCTGTGAGGGCAGATCTTCGTCTCAGCATACAGCTCATCCTCCCGTGGAATCCCGGCGCAGGCCCTGTGCCGGCGCAGGCGAGATCTCCTCAGTTTTTTACTTTACCACAAAACAGGACGAAAGGAAACAAAAAAAGAACCTGCTTTTCACTCCAAATTTTCACGATGGAGAAAGCAAAAAAGCGGGGCGGGCTTCCCGTGTGGGAAAACCCGCCCCGCCGTGATGTTTTTACGGCTGGGATGCGTCCTGCACATGCTTGCCGCCTTCGCCGAGGCTGTCGATGATGGTGATGACAAGGCCGCGGATGCTGTTCTCCGTGGTGCGGTAGGGCGCGATGCGGAGCGTGTAGCAGCGGCCGTTCATGGCGGTCACCTCGCGGTCGATGGAGACGAGATCCTTGAGCACCGTCTTGGCGTCCGCCTCGATGTCCTCTTCCGGGAAACTGTGGGCGAAGATCTGGATCGAGCGGCCGATGTCGTGGTCCATGAGCTGAAATTCGCGGCCGACGTATTCGGTGAACTTTCGGATGTTGAGGTTGCTGTCCACAAACAGGATGCCGATCATCGTGGAGGAGAGGAAGTTCGAGAGGTCGTTCGTCATCATGGTGAGCTCGTCGAGCTTGAGCTGGTGCTCCGTGTTCACGGTGTAGAGCTCCTCGTTGACGGACTGCAGCTCCTCCGTGGAGCTCTGCAGCTCCTCGTTGGCGGTGAGCAGCTCCTCATTGGCGGCCTGCAGCTCGCCGTTCACCGTCTCCAATCGCTGAATGGTGGCGCGCAGATCGTTCTGCGATTCCTGAAACTCGCGCTCCAGATCGGCGATGCGGCGGGCCGCCGTGGCGTCGATCTCAAACTTTTCCACCACGCCGTCCGTGTCCGGCCGGCGTTGCTCGAGGAAGAGCACGGCGGTGAGCTCCTCATCGCCGGGAGCAGCAGGGATCGGCTGCACAAGCAGATCGATCACCTTCCGGCCGGAAGGGCAGTCCACCGCGATGTCCGTATAGGTGACGGCCGTCTTTTCGGCACGGCAGCGGCTGAGCGCCGTGGCCGCCACGAGCGAGAGATCCTTGTTCAGCATGCTGAAAAAGTCGAGCGTCGCTTTGCCGGGCGCCAGCGTCATGTAATCGGCATAGCCGCCGAACAGGTGCAGCACCGTATCCTCGCCGTTGATGACGACGGAGGGCGGCAGGAGGGTTTCGAGATAGTGGGAATACACATTTTCCTCGTCTGCCGTGGGGCCGGGCTGCGCGCTGAGATTGCCGAGCCGCTTGAGCGAGAGCGCCTGGATGTTCGGAATGTTGAACGTGGGCGGCGTGAGATCCTCCACCTTGCCCTCACCCTTGTGCGTGTAAATCTTTTCGGCGCTGCACACGGGCTTGAAGAGGTTCACGTACTCGCCGGCCGTTTCACACTTGCCAAGGAACAGGAAGCCGTTGTTTTTCAGCGCGGAGTGGAAGATGGCGAAAAGGCCGCACCGCAGCACCGGCTGGAAATAGATCATCACATTGCGGCAGCTGATGAGATCGAGCTTGCCGAACGGCGGATCGGAAAACATGTTGTGCGTGGCAAACACAATCATGCGGCGAATCTCTTTGGAGATGACATACTGATCGTTCTGCTTGATGAAAAACTTCGCCAGGCGGTCCGGCGTCACATCGTCGATGATGTTTTCGGAAAACACGCCCTTCCCCGCCTGCTCGATGGCGCGCCGGTCCACATCCGTGGCGAAGATCTTGACGTCGCGGCGGACCTGCAGCTCCTCCATGACCTCCTGAAACAGGATGGCGATGGAATAGGCCTCCTCGCCGGTGGAGCAGCCGGCGCTCCAGACGCGGATCGGCTCGTTTTCCCTGGCGCGCTCCACAATTTTGTAAATGGCATTGTACTTGAGCTTTTCAAAGAACGCGGGATCGCGGAAGAAGTTCGTGACGCCGATGAGGATCTCCTTGACGAGGATGTTGACCTCCTCGTTGTTGTCGCCCAGCAGGCGTGCAAACTCCGTGAGGCTGGCGCTGTGCGTGACGAGCATGCGGCTTTCAATGCGGCGCAGGATGGTGGAGCGCTTGTAATAGGTGAAATCGATGCCGCTCGCGTTTTTCAGGATGGTATAGATGTGGGAGAGCGTCTCTTCCTCGGAAAAGATCATGTCTCCATCGGAGGAAACGCTGCCCGGCGCCGTGCGCAGCAGCACCGGCGTGGCGGAGAAATTCAGGATTTCATCTGCAATCTCCTCGGGAGAGAGCACGAAATCCGCCAGGCCCGTCTGGATCACGCTCTTGGGCATGCCGTCAGATTTGGCTGTCTCCGGCTCCTGCGCGATGACAAGCCCGCCGCGCTCCTTCACAGCCTTGATGCCGTTCGTGCCGTCTGACCCCGTGCCGGAGAGGACGACCACAATGGCATGCTCGTGCTTCTCCTCGGCGAGCGAGGCGAAGAACACGTCGATGGGGTGGTTGAGCGTGCCCGGGGCATAGTCCGAGAGGCGGAGCGCACCGTCCTTCACCGTCATGAATTTTTTGGGCGGGATGAGATAGACGGTGTCAGGTTCCACCTCCATGCCGTTTTCCGCCTGCGTCACGGCCATGCCGGTATACTTGGCGAGGATATCGGCCATAAGGCTCTTGTAGTCAGGGGAAAGGTGCTGGATCACCACAAAGCTCAGCCCGCTGTTGTTTGGCATATGGCTGAAAAACTGCTGCAGTGCCTCCAGCCCGCCGGCAGACGCGCCCAGGCCAATGATGAGCGGGTGCACAACATCCGTGTTTCCTCTTGTGCTTTTTTCTTCGGTTTCCATGTTCATGCCGGCAATCCTTCCTTTCCGTGTGGTTGCTCCGCCCCGCGCCCTCAGGCGTTCGCTTGTCCGCGCGGGGAAATCAGATATTTCTGCACAAATTTCTCGGCAGACATGGGCCTATCATAGAAATAGCCCTGCGCAAAACGGCAGCCCACGTCCTCAAGCGCGTCCACCTGCTCCTGCGTCTCCACACCCTCCGCAACGCACGACATGCCGCAGGAGGCGCAGATTTGAACGATATCCCGCACAAGCATCCGGTTGACCTCGTTGTCCGCCAGATCCGTCACAAACCATCTGTCGAGCTTGACGGTGTCGAACTTCACGTTTGTAAAGGTGGGCAGGTTGGCGTATTTTGAGCCGAAGTCATCCAGGCTGACGCGGAAGCCGCACTGACGGATGCGATCGATCACACAGTTGAGCTTATCCGTTTCAAAAAAGCCGGCGCTCTCCGTGATCTCAAATTCAATGCATTCCGCCGGCACGGCGGGATAGCGGCTGTGAATGGCCAGCAGGGAGGCCAGCGCCGAGGGGCTGAACAGCGTGACACGCGAAAGATTCACCGAGACGTGCAGCTCGCCCATCCCTTCGCCGCGCCAACGGTCCAGAAAGAAGAGCGTGCGGTCGAGCACAAAATAATCGAGGTTGCGGATGGCGCCCGTCTGCTCCAACTGTTCGATGAACTGGCCCGGCAGTACGAGGGAACCATCCTCCCGCATACCGCGCACAAGCACCTCGGCGCCGTAAAGCGCGCCGGTGCGTATCTCGATTTTCGGCTGGAAATACACGAGGAAGCGGCCGCCATGCATCGCTTCCTCCACTTCCTGAAAGCCCGGCTCCTCCCGCATCAGGCCGTCCTGTGTGAGAATGGGGAACCCCCTCTCCTGCTGCATAATCTCGCGCGCCTCGTTCACCAGATCCTTGGCGGTGAAATCAGCGTTGTCCCATGTATAGCCTATGCGCAGATCCTGCGGATACCTCCTCGTGAGCTGGCTGCGCAGAAGCGCGCACTTGTTCAGAAAGGCCTGGCGCGTCGTGTTCGGGCTCAGGGCCACAAACTCGGCGTCCCAGGTGCGGAACAGCCAGCCTGCCCCGAAAAGATCGGCGAGCGTTTTCGACGTGAACCACAGCAGGCGGCTGCCGTATTCAAAACCGAGACTGCCGTTAATGGCCGAAAGGTTCGGAATGTCGAGGCACACGACCCCCATGGAACTGTATCGCTTGGAATCGAGCGTGAAGACAACCTCCATGTAGGAGCGGAGATTCGGCAGATTGAGCGGATTGGCCACCGGGCTGCTGACGGCCTCCGGCCGGGAAGGCCTGGAGCGGAAGCGCGCTCTCTCATGCAGGATATAGGGAATCAGCGTGCTGAACAGCGCGGCATCCGCCGGATGTTCTCTTGCATTTTCCACGCAAAGGAATCCTTTGACCTCCTCCTGCTCCACAAGCGGGAACGCCGTATAATACCATGGCTCGCCGGAGGCCTGCTCCCCCTGCAGGGAAATGGGCTGCGTGCGCGTGAGAAACACGGGCGCCTGCTCCTTCAAGCAGCGCTGCAGCAGCGGAAAGCGCGAGAGCTGCGCGCCCGACACGACCTGCTGAATGCTGCGCTTGGCAGGAGAAACCCACTCGAACAGCATGGAAAGGATCCGCTGCCCGGCAGACAGCGAGAGAAGATACACGCGATCTGCGTGGTAATACATGCCAATGTAGCTGAGCACGCTTTGCAGGGACGTCTCAAGCGAATCAGCGGAGAGCATGGAGGAGACACAGCGAAACGCGATATCCTTCTCATTCTCCGAAAGGGAACGCCCCATCTCCTCATGGTGCACGGTGACGCAATCTCTGTCCTCATTCCGGGCAAGCTCCGGCCATTCCCGCACATCCTCCTCGTGCGGGAACACCACTGTGTCCACCGGTGCATCCTTCCATGCCCGGCACAAGCCGCCCACCTGTGCCGCCATAGCGCTCACATTCGCTGTGCGGCAGGGTTCCACCGAAGCACCGGCCACAAAGCGCATTTCATCGAGTTTCACGTTTCCCGCCAGCACAAGGCGCACAAAGGAAAAAGCGCTTTCCATCCTGGCGCGCAGGCGAACCTGATCGATAGGCCCCGGGAAAAACACCAGAAAGCGATCGGGCGCCTGCCGCGCCATCACACACCGGAAGCCGAGTGCCGACTGCAAGGAAAGCGTCAGGCTGCGGACTTTGGCGGCAAACGATTCGCCCCCCTCATAAATCTGCCGGAATCCGCCAAGCGAGATCACCGCCACGGCGCAGCACATGCCTGCGCTCCGCGCCAGGCTGGCCTCAGCCAGAGCGTAAAGATCCCGTTCGGAATACAGGCAGTCTTCTCCGGCGGCAGGCTCTCCCACGGCGGCGGACGCAAGATCATGCACCATGTCCACCCTGGCCATGTAGACATAGAGATAAATTTCACTGGTGATTGGGTCCTCCAGCATATTTATCACGCGGCGCACCCAGCACACGCTCCCGCCGGCCTCCACCCGCTGGTATTCGGCCGACATCCAGCGCTCCCCCTGCGCATAAAGGGCAAGCAGGCCCTGCCGGCTAAACAGGTTGGCAAAGCGGCGCCGCGCTTCCTTTGTGAAGATTTTCCCGGCGCCCAGCTGCAGCACCTGGGAGAGCGTCTCCTCGCCGGAACGGCTGCTCTCATTCCTGCCCTCCTCCCACCATTCAATCACGGCGTCGCGCGTGAGATTGGCGCGTATCCCCATGACAAAATCAGGGAACAATGCTTCTGGAAGAGGCCTTTTGAGAACAGACCGGGTTTCAGAGGAATCAAACCGGGCGGGCATATTTTCCAGGATACCCACGGCGCGCACAGGGCAGCCCTCCTCATCCGTGACCATGCGGTAAGAGACGGAAACCCAGCCGTAGCACTGCGTTTTCCAATCCCGGAAAATAAAATTGCCGTAGCCCTGCACACGGCCGCCCAGCAGGCTGTGCGCAAATTCACGGAAGCGCTGCACGCTGTTTTCGTGAACCCATCCGCCGGCCAGAAGATCCTCCGGGAAAAGGACCGATCCCTTTTCCGGCACGGCCAGCACGCCTTCGCTGTTGAACATGCGGAACTGACGTGTGGAAAGGTTGACCTCCCACACGCAGCGCGTCGTCTGATCCAAGGCAATGGAGAGGCGCTCGTTGATCTCCTGCAGGCGCCGCTCATTTTCCTTGAAAGTTGAAATATCTGTCGTCGTCACAAGTAGAACAGGATATGGATTCCTATATGTGATGCGCACGGCCCGCACATGCCACCAGTGCCAGTTTTCTCCATCCGCGGAAACACGGTGCGTGTGCTCCGACGTTGTCCCCATCTTCAGGGCGCTGCGCAGGGCGCGCTCCAGGCTGAGCCTGTCATCCGGGTGGACAAGCTCGCTGAGCAGCTTCGGCATGGCATAATTCTGTGGATCGGCGCCCAGAATGCGGCAAAAGCTGGGGCTGGCATAGATGATCCGCATCGGCTCCCCCATTTCCAGAAGCGCCACGCCGCTGTCCATCTCCTCGAGCAGCCCCATGAGGGGAATCGTGTTGACGAAATGAAAATCTTCCTTGCTCTCCTGCGGCAGGTTGCTGCCCCGATTCAGGCAGAATGTGTGCTTCCCGCCCTTTTTTGCACGGTAAAGCGCCAGATCCGCCGACTGATACAGCCCTTCAAAATGCTCGTTTTCCGCTCTGGATAAGAATACGCCCACGCTCGCAGTGAGTGTGAAGCCCGGATTTTCCCCCACGGCAATCTGCAGGCTTTCGCACACGGCAGCCGCCTTTTCGCGCACAAACTGTTCCGTCAGCTTTCCGGAAAGAAAGACGATAAACTCATCCCCACCGAGGCGGCCGACAATATCCGAAGCGCGGAACAGGCCGGAAAGGATTTTCGCAGATTGGGCAATGGCGTGGTCCCCCGCCAGGTGGCCGTATTGATCGTTCACCTTCTTGAAATCGTCAAGATCAATGATAAACAGGGCGCAATTATCCCCCGCCTTCTGTTCACGAAGGCGATCCTTGACAAGCTGTTCCGCCGCCATCCTGTTAAGCAGGCCTGAAACGGAATCCTTTGTCGCCCGTTTCTGCAGTTCCCTGATTTCCTGCCGCAGACCCCGCTTTGATTGTGAAACGGGATGTTCTCGCTTCATTTCCTCATCTCCACCTGTTTGCGCGCAGCTGAAAAACCGGCTTCTCCCTTCGCCCCGGCAGGCGCCGCGTTCCCCTGGACAAGACTCGTCTCAGGATCCTACGCTTCAGCTTATTATCAGGGAAATTATATCACAATTTCGTCAAAAAAACAGCAAAAATAAAAGATTTATGAAAAAAACCAACTTGCCTGACCGACAAACCGATCCTCTGGATGCCGATCCGCTCCAACCCGTGCGCTGCCCGCATGCCATGCTTCCCGCTCGGCCAAGCAATGCCGCATATCTGTTATATAAAAGTATATAAAAGCGTCCATTTCCCACCGGCCTGAGGAGAAACCTTCCTCCCGCACTGCTTGACACGGCAAAACGCGAACGGTATCATAAAACAAAACAGTGCACCCGGCGAATCGGGCGCAGGCAGGAAAGGGGGGGCGCGGCCATGGGCATTCGGATGGCGGTGTGCGACGACAACGGGGCCGACGCGCGGTATGTGGAAACGCTTGCGCGGGACTGGGCCGCGCAGGCGGGGGAAGCGGTGCAGATCGACTGTTTTCCCTCGGCGGAAGCGTTTCTCTTCGCCTGCGAGGAGACGGGCACGCCGGACATCCTGCTGCTCGACGTGGAGATGCCGGGCATGGACGGCGTGACGCTGGCGAAGCAGCTGCGCGCCCGCAGCGAGGAGATGCAGATTGTCTTCGTGACCGGCTACTCCGACTACATTGCCGAGGGCTATGAGGTGGCGGCGCTGCACTACCTGCTCAAGCCCGTGAAGCGGGAGAAGCTCTTCTCCGTGCTGGACCGCGCCGCCGACCGGCTGCGGAAGGACGGCAAGGTCCTCACGCTCGAAACGGCCGGGGAGGTGCGCCGCGTGCCGGTGCGGCAGATTCGCTGGGTGGAAGCGGCGCGCAACTATGTGACGATCCACGCCGCGGAGCCGGTCACGGTGAAGCGGACGCTCGCCGGCCTGGCGGCGGAGCTGGACGACCGCTTTGTGCAGGCGGGGCGCTCGCTGCTGGTGAACGTGACGTGCATCGCCCGCGTGAGCCGCACGGAGATTGTGCTGCAGGACGGCACGGCGCTGCCCATTCCGCGCCGCGCCTATGAGAGCGTGAACCGCGCCATCATTCAGATGAGGTGAACCGACATGGGACTGTTTTCCCGCCTGACCGAAAAGCGGATCGCCGCGTACCAGCGCGAGCTGATCGAAACCCACTACGCGGAGGTGGAGAACATGTACCGCCAGATCCGCGGCTGGCGGCACGACTTCCGCAACCACATCCAGACCATGAAGGCCTACGCCGCCGCGGAGGACTGGCAGGCGGTGCGCCGCTACCTCGACGAGCTGGACGGCGACCTCGCCGCGGTGGACCCGGTGATCAAGACGGGCAACCCCATGGCGGACGCCATCCTCAACTCGAAGATCTCGCTCGCCCGCAGCAAGGACATCCCCGTGACGGCGGACGCCCACATTCCCGTGGCGCTGAAGCTGAGCGAGATCGACCTGTGCTGCATCATCGGCAACCTGTTCGACAACGCCATCGAGGCGAGCCTGCGGCTCCCGCCGGAAAAGCGCCTCATCCGCGTTTACCTGGACATGAAAAACACGCAGCTGTACCTCTCGTTCACGAACTTCACCGCCGGGAAAAAGCTGCGCCGGGCGGGCGGGTTGTTCCCCTCCGCAAAGGGGGAAGGCCACGGCTTCGGCCTGCTGCGCACCGACGCGATTGTGAAGCGGCTGGGCGGCTACCTGAGCCGCAATTCCGAGGACGGCGCGTTCACCACGGAGATCCTGCTGCCCGCGCTCTAGCTCCGTTCGTCCCCGTTTTTGCATCATTCGTCCCCCGGCCCGCCCGCCGGGGGTTTTTTCTGCTAGAATGGCGATGTGAGGTGAAGCGACATGAAAGAAAACAAAAAAGGGGCGGCCTCCATCCGGCGCGGCGCCGGCCTGCTGCTGCGAACGGCGTGGCAGTCGCGCCGCTCCTTGCTGCTGCTGTGCGTCGTGCTGGCCGTTCTCTCGGCCGGGCAAACGACGGTGCAGCTGCTGGTGGCCCCCGTGATTCTGGACCGCGTGGAGCGCGCGGCCCCGCTGCCGGAGCTGCTGGCCGCCATCGGCCTGTTCAGCGCCGCGCTGTTTTTGCTCGCCGCCCTGCACGCCTACACCGAAAACGTCGCGCAGCTGCCGCGCATCGACCTGCGCACCGGAAAACTGCTCCGGCGCTGCAACGAGAAATTTGCGCGCACTTCCTTCCCCAACCTGTACGATCCCTCTTTCCTGGATCTGACGAACAAGGCGCAGGATGCACTGATGAGCAACTCCTCCGCCGCCGAAGAGACCTGGGTGACGCTCACCGCGCTGCTCACGAACCTCATCGGCTTTCTCGTCTACCTGGCGCTGCTCTCCGGCCTGCACCCCGCGCTGCTTCTGCTCGTGGCCGCCACCACGGCGGCCGGATTTTTCGTGAACCGGCAGATCGACGGCTGGTCCTACCGCCACCGCGAGGAGGGGATGAAGGCGTCCCACCAGATCGGGTATATCCAGGGCCTGCGCACGGACCGCCGCGCGGCGAAGGACATCTTCCTCTTCGGCCTGCAGCCGTGGCTGCTGCAGGTGCGGCGCGACGGCCTGCGGCTTTTCCGCGATTTTCAGCGCAAATGCGCCGGGAGGGGCTTCATCGCCGACGGGACGGCGCTGCTGCTGGATCTCCTGCGCAACGGGGCCGCCTACGCCTACCTGCTCGGCCTGGCGCTGGGCGAGGGCATGAGCGCGGCCGAATTTCTGCTCTGCTTCACGGCGGTGAGCGGCTTCACCCAGTGGGTGACCGGCATCCTCGACGAGGTGGGCAAGCTGCACCGGGAAAGCCTGGAGCTGTGCAGCATCGCAGATTACCTCGAATGGCCGGAGCCGTTCCGCTTTTCCGGAGGCGAACCGCTCACCGTGAAGCCGGACGACCCCTGCGAGCTGCGCTTCGACGGCGTGCGCTACCGCTATGCGGGCGCGGATCACGACGCGCTGCGCCGCACCGACCTGACCATCCGCCCCGGCGAAAAGCTGGCGGTGGTGGGCCTGAACGGCGCGGGCAAGACGACGCTGGTGCGCCTGCTGTGCGGCCTGCTCGACCCCACGGAGGGCCGCGTGCTCTTCAACGGGCAGGACATCCGCCGCTTCAACCGGCAGGACTACTACAAGCTGTTTTCCGCCGTGTTCCAGGACTTTTCCGTGCTGGACGGAACGGTGACGGAAAACGTGGCCCAGACGGCGGAGGGAGCTGACGAAGACAGGGTGCGGCTCTGCCTGCGCCGCGCCGGACTGGAAACCCTGGAGCAAAGCCTGCCGCAGGGGCTGCACACCCACCTGGGCCGCTCCGTGTATGAGGACGGGACGGAGCTTTCCGGCGGGCAGACGCAGCGGCTCATGCTGGCCCGCGCCCTCTACAAGGACGGGCCGATCCTGGCGCTTGACGAACCGACGGCCGCCCTCGACCCCGTGGCGGAGGACGAGCTTTACCACAAATACAGCCAGATGACGCAGGGCCGCACGTCCCTCTTCATCTCGCACCGGCTGGCTTCCACACGGTTCTGCGACCGCATCCTCTTTTTGCGGGACGGCCGCATTGCGGAGGAGGGCACGCACGAGGAGCTGCTGGCCAAAAACGGCGGCTATGCGGAGCTGTTCCATGTGCAGAGCCGCTACTACAAAGAAGGGGGCGACCGCGATGAAGCGTGACGGAACCATTCAGGCCCTGCGGGCCACGGCGCGCGCGTGGAAGCTGCTGGCCAAAAAGCAGAGGGGCCTCTTCCCCGCGCTGGGGCTGCGCGCGCTTGTGACGGCCCTTTCCCCCTATGTCACAATCTACGGCTCGGCGCGCATCATCGGGGAGCTGGCCGGCGCGCGCCGGCCGGGGCCGCTGGCGGTGTGGGGCGTGGTGCCGCTCGGCCGCACGGCGGGGATGGCGGCGCTCGGCGCTCTGTGCAAGCGCTGGGCCGAGGTGGAGCACCAGCAATCTGTCTACACGGAGGGGGAGCTGCTCACGGAAAAGCTGTTCTCCCTCGACTACAACGAGATTGACCGCCAGGAGGTTTTCGACCTCGATTCCCAGATCTACCAGGCATACAATTGGAATGGCTGGGGCATTGCCAAAACGGTGTTCTGCTTCCGCTCGCTGCTGGAGGCGATCGTCCGCATCCTGGGCGGCGCGGGTCTCTCCGTGAGCCTGTTTGCGGCGCAGACGGCGCCGGGCAGCCCGTTTCCCTTTCTCAATCACCCGCTGTGCGCCGCGGCCATCGTCGCCGTGCTGCTGGCGGTGGCGGCCATCTCGCCGCTGTGCGCAGACCGGGCCAACGGCTATCTGCTGCGCAACGCCGAGGAAAACATGTTCGTCAACCGCTGCTTAAGCTACTTTGTCAACGCGCTTTTGGACCGCAGGCGCGCCGCCGACGTCCGGCTCTACCGCCAGCTGGAGGGCGTGTGCGAGCCCAACATGAGCGCGGCCTTCGATTTATTTTCCAAAAATTCAAAGATGGACCGCTGGCTGAAGGGACCGATGGGGCTGTGGCGGGCGCTCTCACAATCGCTCTCCGCCGTGCTCACGGCCGTCATCTATCTGTTCGTGTGCCTGAAAGCGTGGTGCGGGGCGTTCGGCGTGGGCGAGGTCACGCAGTATGTGGGCGCCATCACGCAGACGTTCGGCGGCCTCTCCAGCCTGCTGACCACGCTGGGCGACATGCGCGCAAACGCCTCTTATCTGGAAACGGACTTCCGCCTGCTGGACTGGCCGAACCACCTTTACCGCGGCAGCCTCACCACCGAAAAGCGCGCCGACCGCCAGTACAGCGTGGAATTTAAAGACGTCTCCTTCCGCTACCCCGGCTCGGACCGCTGGGCGCTGCGCCACGTGAACCTGACCTTCCGCGTGGGCAAACGGCTGGCCGTGGTGGGGAAAAACGGCAGCGGCAAGACGACGTTCATCAAGCTGCTGTGCCGCCTGTATGACCCCACGGAGGGCGAGATTCTGCTCAACGGCATCGACATCCGCAAATACAGGCCGGAGGAATACCGCGCGCTGTTCTCCGTGGTATTCCAGGACTTCAAGCTCTTCTCCCTGCCCCTGGGCGAAAACGTGGCCGGTTCCCGCGAACCGGACCGCCGCCGCGCCGAGGCTTGCCTGCGGGCGGCCGGGCTGGACCCCGCCGCCTTCGCAAACGGGCTGGACACGTTCCTTTACCGCGATTTGGACGACAATGGCGTGGAGGTCTCCGGCGGTGAGGCGCAGAAGATCGCCATCGCCCGCGCGCTCTACCGGGACGCGCCGTTCCTGGTGCTGGACGAACCGACGGCCGCCCTCGACCCGATAGCCGAAGCTGAAATCTATGAGAAATTCGACGGCATCACCGGGGACAAGACGGCGATCTACATCAGCCACCGCCTTTCGTCGTGCAAATTCTGCGACACCATCGCGGTGTTCGACGAAGGGCAAATCGTGCAGCGCGGCAGCCACGAAGAGCTGGTGCAGGAGCCGGGCGTCTACGCCACGCTGTGGAACGCGCAGGCGCATTATTACACGAAGTGACACGGCAAAGCAAAAACACCCCGCGCGAACCGGCCCTTTTGACCGGCCCGCGCGGGGCGTTTTCTCTCATTCTCTGTTTTCCGGTTCCGCACCGCTCTTTTTCCGCAGCTCCGCGAAGGCATTTTTCAGCGCCTGCGGCATGGGCAGCCCCATGAGGCCGAGATTTTCCACCATGCTGAACCCCTCGTTCGCAATAAAAAAGAAAATCACCGTGGTGCGCACATAGCCCTCCCCGCCGAAGAGCGGGTCGAGGCGGGCGGCCACCAGCACGCACAGCAGCATGCCGCACTTGCGGAAAAGCCCCTTCACGCTGGCGCGGCTCTCGAACGCGCCGTCCTCCGTCTTGCGGGACTGCTTCCACACCACGGCGAGCGCCACGCCGAGCGCGTAGTCGATCGCCATCAGCGTCACGAGGATCTGGAGCAGGCCGTCCCACCCGCCGAGCGACTGCGCGAGGGCGGAACCGGCCGCGGAAAGCGCGCCCAGCACGGCATAATAGATCGCCTGCGCCTTCGTCATGCGTCCACCGCCTCCCCAATCCGCGCTACAAAGATTCTGTCCCCGCCGCCTGCGGGGTAAATCCCGGCTTCCTGCCCAACGTTCCCGACAGGCACGACGTGCCAAAGCGTGGCATTATTCTCGCGGCGGCAGCGCGTCAGGGCAAAGGCTGCCGGCACTCCGCCGCTCTCTCCGCACACGAGATCGATGTCCTCGCCGGTGATCTTCACCGTGTAGTGGCTGCCCTGTGGAATAAGCACGGGGTTGTCCGGGCCGTTCGTCGTGTCGCTCACCCAGCCGGGCGAACCGGAGGCCTGCGCCGTGAAGCCGTTCCAGCCCTTTTCCCGCACGAGAGCGGGATAATCCGTGAAAGCGGTGTCGGTGTCCACGTTGCCGGAAATGCCGTCCACGCGGCCCGTGGAGCCCGTCTGCTGCATGCCGCAGGAGATATCCGGCCCGCCGGTGTAATCGGCAAGCCACAGCTCCCACGGTGAAAGGCGGGAAGCGTCCACTCTGTTTTTCAGGTAGTCGTTGTTCGTGTACACGCCCGCGCGCCAGCCGCGGCGCTCCAGCTCCGCGCAGAACGCGCAGATGAGCTGCGTGCGCAGCTCGCGGTCCGGCGAAACGTCATGCTCCTTCGCATACCGCTCCGAATCGTACTCATAGTCGAAGTACACCGGGAATCCCAGCCTGCCGCGGTACGGCGCGAGCACCTCGCTGCACAGCGATGCCTCCTCCCGCGCCTCGTCCGGCGTGAGCGCATAGCTGAACCAGTACGCCCCGAGGTGCAGCCCCGCGTCCAGCGCGCCCTGCGCGTTCTGCGCGAAGAGCTTGTCCGTCTGGTTGCGGAACCTGCCGTACCCGGCGCGCACGATGGCGAACTCCATGCCGGCCTTCTTCACCTTGGGCCAGTCGATCGCCCCGTTGTGGTGGGAAACGTCTATTCCCTTCATGCCCTTCCCCCTCTCACTCAATCAGCTCCCACTGCCACAGGCCGGCTGTTCCCGGCGCCCACACGCAGGGGATCATGTCGCCGCCCGCGGCCACGCGGTAGATGCGGCCCTCATAGCTGAAATACTGCCCGGCCAGGCAGTCCATGCCGTACTCCCACGGGATGGGGTCGTCCGCCGTGCCCGCGTGGCCCGGGGAGACCGGCCGGTACACGGCCAACATGCCTTCGCCGTCCGGCGGCTGGTGCGCTTGCGGCGTCACGGCCTGCACGACGCGGTACACCTGGCCGTCCTTCGTCAGGCAGGTGCCCGCGGCCAGCTGCGCCCCGGCAGCCAGCGTTTCCTCCCACGTGGGAAGGAGATCCGGCAGCTCCAGCGCTTCCTCGTCGGTGTAGGCAGTCTCCGCGGCGGCGGCGCGGCGCGCCAGGCGCAGGGCCTGCTCCTGTGCACGGGCCTTCCGTTGTTCCTCCTGCTCCTGCGCGCGCTGCGCCAGGATGCTTGTCTCTCTGTGCCTGATCACTGGAAGTTCCCTCCTAACGATGCAATATAGCACGGACCGGAAGCCGTCCCGCGCGAGAGGCTGGCGCGCAGCCGCACGCCCCAGCTAGCCGCCGTCTTCGCCTGGTTCGTGAAGAAATACCGCTGGCCATTGAGCACGTTCTGCGTGATGTCCTCCCACGCGGGGGACTCGTCGTTGCCGTTGTTGCAGATCTCCACCGTGAGCGAGGAGCCGGCCGGGAATTCGCCCTGGATGTTCACGATGCAGCGGTCCGGCATGGCGTCCGCGTTCATGGCCGCCGTCTGCTCAAAGGCAAGCGACGTCACGTTCTTCGTGAAGGTCACGGTGCGCACGGTGGTGAGGCCGAGCGGATCGACGGCCTGCACCCGGATGGTGTGCGTGCCGTTCAGGATGGTCCGCCACTCCTCTGCCGGGAACGTGAGCGTGTTCGCCTGGCCGAGCGTGACGGCGTACGTCCGGCGCACGGCGCCGTCGAGCGTTTCCGTCACCGTCACCGTGCCGCCCTGGGCGTCCGTCACCGTATACTGGTAGGAAGGGGCCGTCTCCGCAAACGAGCCGAGGTTTGTGTCCGTCCCGGTGATGGCCGGGGCGGTGGCGTTCTTTGTGAACGTCATGGTGCGCGTCACGGAAGCGCCGGCGGGATCGGTGGCCGTGATGACAAGGCTGTGCGAGCCGTTCGCAAGGCTTTTCCAGGTGTTCACCGGGATGGAAGCCGTGTTCTGCGCGCCCAGCGACGGCTGATACGTGCGTATCGTCGTGCTGTCCACGCGCTCCGACACGCTCACGGCGCCGCCCTGGGCGTCCGTTACCGTGTATTGATAGGAGGGCGGCGTATCCCCGAACGTGCCAAGAGCACCATCCGAGCCGGAGATCACGGGCGGCGTGTTGGTGATGACATGACCGCCGCTGTCCAGATACAGATCCGAGGGCAAAATGAAAGCAAATCTGTACCCGCCGTTTGGAGACGTATGGCGTTCATACGCGTCCAGGCTTCCATCTGCGTTCACACTGACAACGTAGTCAAAACTACCATTAGTGGGGGATCTAGTCCACCATGCGGCGGCACTTCCATTGTATGTGGCTACACGCTTAGAGGACGCCTCGTTTGTGGCGTCGAAATAAGCCAGCCGGGAGCCGTCTACCTTTGAACGAAAGTCACCTGTAGCCCCAATTTCCCAGGCAGACAACGGAAAGACCTTAACCGGGTGACCGTTTGCTCCTGTCGAAGGATCTCTATACCCATACAACGTATATGGGATTTTGACTTGCTTAATCCGATTGCGAATGTCAGCTTCTATTGAGTTAAAATACTCATTGTTCGCATACGTGTCCATATAGGAACCGGGGTATGTGTTGTAGTGGTCATTGTTGTCATTATACCACTTATATTTTCTGGGTATCTCTTTCTGCAGCACCCAAGTGCCGTTGCAGCTGCTATCGTATAACGAAGAGGGATATCCTTGATGAACGATAATAAAGTCCTTCAGTGCCCCGCCCAATTGAATCTTCACGGTTGTGCCGACCGCCTGCTGTCCCAATGTTGCCATGTTCCCACCCCCTTAACATTCCAGGCGGCTCTGCGCCGCGTTGTATACGCCTGCCGTCACGCTGAACCCCTCCAGCGAGCTGAACACCAGCGTGAACGGGTTGCCCGTGATGTTCGTGAAGAGGGCATCCTTCACCTGTGCAATGTCCGCCTCGGCCTGCGCCACCCGCGCGGCAAGGGGCACGAGTCCGTCCTGCACCTCCCGCTCAAACGTCTCTTCCAGCTCTGTGCGCAGCGCGCCGAGTGCATCCATGTTTCGCTTGAGCTGGCTGTCAATCGCCTCCGTCGTCTCGTTCACGACGTCAATGCTGTAATATTCCTCCTCAAGCGGAAGGGGAAACTGATAATTCTGCGTTCTGCCCGGCATGGGCTATCACCTCGTTTCGCATCGTGTCGTGCGTCAGCAGGCCGAGTTCGCGGTGGCGGAACGACCCGAGCAGCGCATGTGTGTTCTTTTCCAGGCTGAAATCGATGCGCACGGCCAGCGGCGTGACCCGCTCGAGCAGCGCGCGCACCTCCGCTTCGAGAGACTTGAGGGCCAGGCTCAGCCGCACGCGCAGCACACAGCCGCCCTCGGCCAGCTCCGCCGTGCAGTTTCCTTCCCCGCACAGCGTGTCCAGCTGAAAGCGAAGGGCGCGCAGCGTGAAGGGCGGCTGCTCGTTCAGGCGTGCCTGAATCCGCGAGCGGCGCGCGGTGAGCAAATCGGTGGCACGCGCCGGAAGGCGAAGCATCGTCTCCCAGCGGGAAAGGCCGTATGTGCCGGCTGAGCCGAGAAACTGATCGTCGAGGCCGCGATCCACGGCCTGCCACAGCTCCTCAAACAGGGATTGCTGGCCCGCCATGGCCGCCTGCATCTCCCGATAGGGCCGCAGCGCGTCCGGCAGGTATTCCATCAGCTTACGATCCAATCAGCATTCCTCCCACCGGCACCTCGTCCTCCGAAAGGGAAAGGTTTCCGCCCGCGCCGTTGAGCGCGGTCACCGTCACATCCACCACGCCGGGGCAGGCAAGCAGGGCGCTTTCCAGCGCGCTGACACGCACCGTAAGTCCCTCCTGCGCCTCCGCCCAGCTTTTGCGCAGCGAGAGAAGATAGTCCTGCAGGGCCTTCTCCAGATAGGGTTTGGCGGCTTCCCAGTCCCAGCTTTCCTCATATTGCAGCGAAACCTCGGCCGTCACCGGCACGCCGCGCACTCCTTCCACCTGCACAATGTGGCCGATGGGCGCAAAGCCCATCCCCTCTCCCTGGTTTTCCCGCGGATCCACCGCCTGCTGCACCTGCTCGCACAGCTCCGCCGTGGGCGGGGAAAAGGCGCTGTCGAGGAAGAGCAGCCGCACCACCCCGC
>ERZ1090869.364-NODE-364-length-24668-cov-5.041888_pt1 | contig 24668 bp, 17 predicted proteins | sample MGYA00478474_ERZ1090869 | MGnify/ENA primary metagenome ERZ1090869 (study PRJEB33644, sample SAMEA5815748) | chicken gut metagenome | biome: Chicken; feature: Gastrointestinal Tract; material: Caecum | place: Ireland | collected 2019-01-01 | study: A study of the... | reverse complement strand
ATTATTAATCAATTTGTCTTCGCCGTTCCAGCTGTACAGCTTACGGATCTCTTCGCCGACGATCTCTGACGGATGCTCTGCTGCAAGCTTTCTCATAGCTTTGAAGTGAACCTGGCCGCCTGCGGAGGACATGTCAAGCAGGAAGTCTTTCGCGAATGTACCGTCCTGGATGTCTTTCAGGATCTGCTTCATTGCTTTCTTGGTATCCTCGGTGATGATCTTCGGTCCGGTGATGTAATCGCCGTACTCGGCTGTATTGGAGATAGAGTATCTCATTCCTGAGAATCCTGACTGGTAGATCAGATCTACGATCAGTTTCATCTCATGGATACACTCGAAATATGCGTTTCTCGGATCGTATCCGGCTTCACACAGAGTCTCAAAACCAGCCTGCATTAACGCGCATACGCCGCCGCAGAGAACAGCCTGCTCGCCGAAAAGGTCTGTCTCGGTCTCTGTACGGAAAGTTGTCTCCAGAAGGCCTGCTCTTGCCCCGCCGATAGCGAGTCCGTATGCCAGAGCCTTGTCAAGAGCCTTGCCTGTATAATCCTGCTCTACAGCCACCAGACAGGGAGTACCCTTGCCTGCCTGATATTCGCTTCTTACTGTGTGGCCGGGAGCCTTGGGAGCGATCATGGTAACGTCTACGTTCTTCGGAGGAACGATGCATCCGAAATGGATATTAAAGCCGTGAGCGAACATCAGCATGTTGCCCTCTTCCAGGTTCGGCTCGATATCTTTCTTATAGAGTTCAGCCTGCTTCTCATCATTGATCAGGATCATGATGATGTCAGCCTGTTTTGCAGCCTCTGCCGCCGTATATACTTCGAATCCCTGTTCTTCTGCTCTCTTCCAGGATCTGCTTCCCTCATATAAGCCGATAATAACATGGCATCCTGACTCCTTTAAGTTCAGCGCGTGAGCATGTCCCTGGCTGCCGTAGCCGATAATAGCGATGGTCTTGCCGTCCAGTAAACTTAAATTACAGTCTTCCTGATAAAAAATCCTGTTTGCCATTCTTGTTTCCTCCTAAGCTTCTATAAATTTTTTCATAATATATCGTTAAGGGATCATCTCCCCTAGCAAACCTGTCTGATCATTCCCCTCCGGAGAATCATCCTTCATCCGGCTTCTTCCGGATCAGAGATATGTAATGTCCGAGTTTCCTCTGGAAAGTCCTGTGATGCCGGTTCTGGCCAGCTCCAGGATCTCATAATCGTCAAGAAGGTTGATGAAAGCGGTCATCTTGCTCTTGCTTCCCGTCATTTCGATCACAAGGGATTCCTTGCCTACGTCGATAATGTTGGCCCGGAAAATATTGGCGATCGTGATCACGCCCTCTCTCTCCTCCGGTTTCACCGCAACCTTGACCAGAACAAGTTCCCTGCTGACGCTGTTGTCCGGTTCCAGGACCTTGATGTCCCGCACGTCCACCAGCTTCTCCAGCTGCTTCTTAATCTGATCCAGGATCAGCGCGTCTCCACTGCATACAACAGTAATCCTGGTAAAACGCTTATCCGCAGTCGCGCCGGCGCTGATACTGTCTATGTTGTAGCCTCTCCGGCTGAAAAGTCCGGAAATCCGGCTCAGCACACCCGAGGTATTATCTACTAACAGCGATAATATTCTCTGCTGCATAACCCACCTGCTTTCAACACTTTAATCTTGTAACATGTAAAACATCTACATGAATATCATTATAACAACATTCGCTGTTTTGTCAATGTTAAAATATCTGATTTCTTCCGAAAAAAGCTGTCCCGTTCAGAATACAGTCTGCACCAGAACCATATAGAGCACCGTACCTCCCGCTATGGCGAGGAGCATCTGCCGTTTCCAGAGATGAAGGAGCACAACCGCCGCTATGGCGATCAGCTCCGGGATCCCGTGGCTTCCTTTCAGGATACTGACATTTTTCAGGCAGTAAACAACCAGAAGTCCGAAAACTGCCGGCGGAAGCGCTCTTCCCAGATACTGTATGTACCGCGGCGTTTCTTTCCCCGCCGGAAACAGAAAAAATGGAAGAAATCTTGTCAGCATGGTTCCCAGTACCACCGCCGCTACTGTAATGATCTGCTGTGTTACAGTCACCTGGACCCCTCCTCTCTTTTTTCCACCGGTTTTCTCAATAGTGTAAGCATCATAAGCATGGCCGCCATGGAAGGGATTATGAAATTATCCGCCCCGAATATCCACAGACAGAGCAGAGAAATCCCCAGACCCAGAAGAGCGCTGATGTGCTGCCGGTCTTTCAGCCACTGTTCCAAAAAGATCACCGTAAACATGGCGGTCATCACAAAATCAAGTCCCTCTGTATTGAAATGAATGAGAGAGCCGAAAATTCCGCCAAGTGTGGAACCTGAAAACCAGTAAAAATGATTCAAAAGCGTTACAAAAAACATGAACCATCCTCTGTCCACATCCGGCGGAATTTTCGCCGTATAATTGATGGAAAAACTTTCATCGCACATACCGAAGATCAGATAAAGCTTTTTCAGCCCTGTCCCGCGGAATTTATCCAGCATGGAAATTCCGTAGAACAGGTGTCTTGCGTTGATCATCAGCGTCATCAGAAACGCCTGGACGGGATTAAAGCTTCCCAGAAGCAGGTCCACGGTGATAAACTCCATGGAGCCCGCAAAGATCGTTATACTCATAAGCATGGGGTACAGGAAACTGAACCCCGATACGTTCATATAAATCCCGTAGGTCATACCCAGGAACCAGAATCCCGCAAAGATCGGGATCGTATAGGGAAATGCCGCTTTGAAGGCTTTTTTTATGCTGTTATGTTTCGTCATCTTCCGTTCATTTCCTTTGCCTCAGATTTACACCAGATATTTATTACGCAGAGCTTCTATTGCCTTTGGCGTCAGATATAGAGCTTTTTTCAGGAATCTGTCCACCGTACCGTAATCCTCCTCGATGGTATCGAAAACCGTATCCAGGTATTCGCCCTTGACTTTATACAGAAGGCGGATCTTATCCATGATCGTGCTGTCCACGATCGTCCTGGTCTCCATATAGCGGACCATATGCTGCATTTCTTCTTCCATGTAGAGGTTTGTTTTCATATAGTCCTCACGGATCGTATCCCGGGGTATTCCCAGCGCACAAAGCAGTATCGCCGTACCTACGCCGACACGGTCTTTGCCCGCGCTGCAGTGCCACAGGACCGCGCCCTCCTCATGATGAAGAAGTATATCGATGAACTGCGCGTACTGTTTGATACAGAACGGATCGCGGATAAAACTCCGATACTGTTTATGTATCACCTCATCCGGAACAGGATCGAAATGAATGATCATATCCGGAATACTTACAGGTTTCGTAATCCCTCTCGTCTCATCATCCAGAATCGTGATCTCATGAATTTTCGCCCCTGGTATCCTTGTGTCCGGTTTATCCGTTATTTCTCTTTTTGACCGGAAATCTATCACCTCTGTAAGATGATAATCCAGCCGCAGCACATCCTGATCTGCAATAGATACATGATACAGCTCGCCGCTTCGCAGAAGATGTCTGGGAAGGATGTATCTTCCGTCTTCAGCCATCAACGCGCCCAGATCTCTTGTATTGGGAAGGCTCTGGAGCGGAATCCTGCTGCCTTTTGGAAATCCGGTGACTATATTCGGATTCAGCGCCCGCAGAAGCTGGATGCAGTCTCCGATCTCTCTTTCGGTCATCTCGAATTTATAACGTTTCCGTCTTTTTGTGACAACCACAAGACAGCTGGTACTGATCTGTTTCTGTACGCCGCCCTCTACTCCTTCCCTGCGCTTGTAAACCCACAGGATATCTCTGCAGGGAAGGTAGTTTGTCATCATATGTTTGGAAAAAATCAGATTTCCATCCTCAATTCTTATTTTTCCATATTTCACAGCTCTTCCTCCTGTTGCTCCGGCCGTTCGTTCATCCGGAAATTTTTACTCGAAATCCGGCCGCTTTCCACCTCTCTGCTCTGAATAATCAGAATCTGAGCACCACTGCCTCATAAGCACGCAGTGTCAGTTCTTTCGCCGGCTGAAAATCGCTATAATTGGAGATCATTACATTCCCTTCTCTGTCTCTGAATTCTTCCGGAAGTTGCATTTTCCTGATTTCTTCAGTAAAATTACAGATCACAAGAAGCTTCTCATTATCAAGAGTCCTGGTATAGACATACAGACTCTCATCTTCCGGCATCAGAAGTTCATAGTCTCCGTAAACAATAACAGGGTTTTCGTGGCGGAGCCGGATCAGATTCTGATAGTAATAAAATACAGAATCCTCTCTGCCCAGTTCCTCTCTGGCGTTGATCTCCGTGTAATTGGGATTCACCATGATCCAGGGCGTGCCTTCCGTAAAACCGGCGTTCTCACTGTCGTCCCACTGCATGGGCGTGCGGGCGTTATCCCGGCTCTTATATCGTAAATACCGCATCATGGTATCACTGTCAAAAACGCCCTGCCCCACCAGTTCGTGATAAGCGTTAATGCTCTCAATATCCCGGAAATCCTCCAGCGTGCGGAAAGGAACGTTCGTCATTCCCAGTTCTTCTCCCTGATATACGTAAGGAGTCCCCTGCATCATATGGAGACAGGTCGCCAGCATTTTGGCCGACACTTCCCTGTACTCAGGGGAATCGTTGCCCATCCGCGAAAGCATTCTCGGCTGGTCGTGGTTGCACCAGTAAAGGCTGTTCCACGCCTTTCCGGCAAGAGACGTCTGCCACTTCGTCAGAACCTTCTTCAGCTCTGTCAGCTTTATCTTTCTCTCGTTCCACTTGAAGGTCTCTCCGCCGTCAAGATCCATGTGTTCAAACTGGAAGACCATATTTAATTCTTTTCCATCGAGGGAGGCGTATTTTTTCGCCTCTTCCACCGTTACGCCGGAACACTCTCCCACTGTCAGGAGATCGTATCTGGAAAGCACCCGGCGGTTCATTTCCTGAAGGTATTCATGCACATGCGGACCGTTGCATACATAGGGGCCGTAATCTCCGTATCCGTTCTTACCCACTTCTCCGTCAGGCAGTCCCGGCACTTTTGAGATCAGTGAGATCACGTCCATACGGAAGCCGTCGATCCCTTTCCGGCACCACCAGTCCATCATGTCGAAGACCTCGTCCCGCACTTTCGGGTTGTCCCAGTTGAGGTCCGGCTGTTTTCTGGAAAACAGATGCAGGAAATACATATCCGTCTGTCCGTCATACTCCCAGGCGGAACCGGAAAAACAGGATCCCCAGTTGTTCGGTTCTTTTCCGTTCTTTCCCTCCCGCCAGATATAATAATCCCGGTATGGGTTGTCTTTTGATTTCCGGCTTTCCACAAACCAGGGATGCTCGTCGGAGGTATGGTTTACCACCAGATCCATAACGATCCGGATCCCTCTCTCATGAGCTGCCGCCAGCATTCTGTCGAAGTCTTCCATGGTCCCGAAATCTTTCATGATTCCCCGGTAATTGCTGATGTCATAACCGTTGTCGTCGTTCGGCGACTCGTAGACTGGAGACAGCCATATCACATCGATCCCCAGTTTCTTCAGATAATCCATTTTTTCTGTGATACCGTTAAGGTCTCCGATTCCGTCCCCGTTGCTGTCGTTAAAACTGCGCGGGTATATCTGATAAACCACGGCTTCTTTCCACCATGTTCTTTCCATTTCCATTCTCCTTCATCTATGCTGCATTTGAGATTATGGCGGCGTCCGGCGTCCCGGCCCGCCGCCTTATTTTATGCCTGAAACATTTCGCCGAATGTTTTTTTCTGCTCCACAGCCTCAGTTACCGCAGCCATCTTCGCCGTGTCTCCGATCAGGATCACTCCGCAGAGACGGTTGTTGAGGAAGTAATATTTTTCGTACTGTTTGCGCCCCATATCTTTGAATTCTACGGTTCGGTAGATCAGATTGGGATTCTTGCCGTTGTCGCCGATCGCGTAGAGACTGGTATTCATACCGTTGAAGCTTAATCCTGCCGATACAGTCGTATAGGTGAGATTGTCTCCCGCCGCATTGGCTCCCGCCACTTTCCCCTGCTCCAGAGCCTGGGGCCAGATCGCATAATTAACGCCCTCATATTCCGCGCAGTCGCCGCAGGCGAAAATATCCTCGTCGTCTGTGGCCATTCTTTCATCCACGACCACGCCCCTAATGATCTTCAGACCTGCGTTCTGCGCTACCGCCGTGTTGGCGCGGACGCCGGCTGACACGATGACAAGCTCGGCCGGAAATTCCCGTCCGTCGGCAAGCTTCACGGACGAAACAGAGGTTTCTCCTTCTATAGAGGATATCTGTACCCCGGCATGGATCTCGATCCCGCATCCTGCGCTGATGGCGGTCAGCATCTCACTGGCGGAGGAATCCAGCTGGCGGCCCATGATCTGAGGCGCCGCCTCCAGTACGGTCACCTGCTTCCTGGCTCTTTTCAATTCCCAGGCGGCTTCCAGTCCCAGGACTCCGCCGCCGATCACAACCACATTATTCACCCGGTCCAGCATGCTTTCCAGCTTCTGGATATCCGCCATTCGCCGGATGGCGATCACTTCCGGCTTATCTGTTCCCGGAACGGGCGGAATGAAGCATTCGGAGCCCAGGGCGTAGATCAGTTTTGTATATTTCAGTTTCATATCTCCGGAAAGAACAACTTCTTTTTCTTTCCTGTCTATAGAGATCACTTCTTTATCAAGTAAAAGATGAATGTTGTTTTCTTCATACCAGGATTCCGGCTCTACCTGGATCTGCCCGGCGTCAAGCTCCGCCACCATGGATTTCGTAAGCATGGGCCGGTTGTATGTCACATAGGGCTCGTTGGAGATCATGATCACAGAGCCGGTAAGATCTCTTTCTCTGATGGCTTTCGCCGCGCTTAATCCCGCTGCCCCGTTTCCGATGATCACGTAAAAATTATCGGTATCTTTCCGGAAGCTGCTCTCTTCCATGTCTACAGGAACAAAATTCTCACTGCCCACGCCGCAGACAGGACAGATCTCCAGTGATGAATCGAAGATCGCTCCGCATACAAGACATTTCACAAGGGTGCGGGTGCCTTTCGCCTTCTTTGGATTCTCTTTTTCCTGAAGGATACAGCCGAAATTATAGCCGTATTCATAGGCGTCCAGAAGATTGTTCTCCGATGGTTTGAATCGGATCCTGAGCCCGTCCATAACTTTCATCCTCAATTGTTTCAACCGATCCAGGATATGGGGCACTCCTTCTCCGCTCCATCCGTAGCTTCCGAAAGCGCTGGCGGTCTTCCCGCCGTGCGTGCCGGCGAACATCGCTGTGGTAAGATCCCAAATGGGTTTCAGGGCTTCTCCCACGATGGTGGGCGTACCGAAAAGGATGCCGTCCGCAAATCCCAGTTCTTCCAGAACCTTCGCCTGATCTGCCTCCACCATGTCGTAGCTTCTCACGGCAATATCGCCGCTGTCTTTGATTCCTCTTTCGATTTCCTCCGCAATCCGCTTCGTATATCCGTATGCGCTCACATAAGGAATGATGACTGTTTTTTTCTTATTGGGATTGACAACGGTACACCAGTCCTCGTATGTGTTGTACATAAAATCAATCTTCTCATCGATCACCGGGCCGTGTCCGGGACAGATCATGGTGACATCCAGTTCCCGCACACGCGCAAGCGCATCCAGCATAAAAGATTTAAAAGGACCAATGATACAGTCGAAATAATATTTTGTTGCCCGCATATATCCCTCATGGTCCGTCACTCTGCTCGCAAGCACATCGTGAAATCCATAATGGGAGCCGAAGGAATCACAGGTCACCAGGATCTGCTCCTCCTCAATATAGGTATACATGGTATCCGGCCAGTGAAGATTGGGCACCACAAGGAACCGGAGCGTCTTCCCGCCGATCTCCATAGTCTGATTATCCTGCACGGCGATAGCGGTAAAATCCCCGTTGACGATTTCTTTCAGAAAACCGACGGCGCATCCTGTAGCCACGATTTTCATCTGCGGGCTGTATTCCAGAAGTTTCCCGATACTTCCCGCATGATCCGGTTCCGTATGATCTACGATCAGGTAATCGATTTTCGTCATGTCGATGATCTCTTTCAGCTTATCCAGATACTCGTCAAAAAATTTCTCTTTTGCCGTCTCAAAAAGGACGATCTTATCTCCGGCTTTCCATACATAAGAATTATATGTGGTTCCGAATTCTGTATACATGATAATATCAAATACACGAAGATTGTCGTCCACAATACCCGCCCAGTAAAATCCGTCTCTCAGTTCCAGTGTTTTCATAGCCTTCCCTCTCTTTCTGATATTTGTATCACATCCGCGCCGGAGTCGCTTCAGATCAGCCCAAGCATCTCCAGGCCCTTCTGTATCCCGTCATGGAACATGTCGTCCGTCACATGATCCGCCAGATCCATGATGGCTTTCGAAGCGTTCCCCATGGCCACTTTCGTAGCGGCGTATTCAAACATGGACAGATCGTTGTTGCTGTCCCCGAATACGACCGTATCCTCACGGGGTATATCAAAGATCCTGCAGACCGCGGCTATACCTACCGCCTTGTTGTATCCTTTGGGGACAAACTCTATGGTCGTTCCCACAAAAGAATTGTTTTCGTGGCGGATCACATCGTAATATTCCGAAAGTTCCCTGCAGGCCTGCCCGTCATTGCATCCTTCCCGCATTTTGGCGCTGATCTTGTTGATATGCATCTGCGACTCGTTTCCGTGGATGGGACGCCACTTTTCTCCCAAGGCCTCCGTGATCAGATCCCTGTACCAGTTCACCTCCGTGGTGTACTCGTCCATATCGTAGTACATAAAATCCGCGCCTTCCATAACGGGAACCAGTCCGTATCTGCGGAGGATCTGCACGGATTTCTCCGCTACGTCTTCCGGCATCTCTTTGTTAAAAAGTCTCTGTCCGTTCTTTTCTATCGTCGCACCGCAGGCGCTGATCATCCCCGTAAAAGGGATCTGCTCCAGATACCATGGTACGAACGCCCGGCTCCGCCCGGTGCACAGCCACGCCTCGTGACCGTTCTCCACCAGCCGGCGGATCGCTTCCAGCGCGCTTTCCGGAACTCCTTTTTTTATATCGCAGACAGTTCCGTCCGCATCAAAAAACACTGCTTTTTTCCTCATATTTCCTCGTCTGTCTTTCCTTAAAATCAGTCTGTTTCCATTTTTCGTTATTATGGAAACTGTTCCTGTTTATTATACGTTATATTTTTTCTCAAGGCAATGAAATTCTGACATATCAGAGTATACATATACAAAATGTAAAAAGTCCGCTGCACGGATGCAGCGGACTTTTTCTATTTACTTACAACGCCTGGATCCTGCGGATGGCTTCCTGTGTATTCTCGTAGGAACCGAAAGCAGTGAGACGGAAATATCCTTCTCCGGCGGCGCCGAACCCGGAACCCGGAGTTCCCACTACATGAGCTTTCTCCAGAAGATGATCAAAGAATTCCCAGGAGGTCATTCCCCGGGGCGTTTTCAGCCAGATATAGGGAGCGTTCACTCCTCCGGATACCGAATATCCGGCGTCCTTCAGCCCGTTATAGATATAGTGGGCGTTGCGCATATAATAGGCGACCTGTTCTTTTAACTGTGCCTTGCCTTCCGGAGAATAAACCGCCTCGCCGGCCTTCTGCACAATATAAGGCGCTCCGTTGAACTTGGTTCCATGGCGTCTCGCCCAGAGATCATGCAGACGGACTCCTTCCCGTACAAGATCCTTCGGAACTACAGTAAAACCAAGACGCACGCCGGTAAATCCCGCGTTTTTGGAGAAGCTGCGGATCTCGATGGCGCAGGTGCGCGCCCCGTCGCATTCATAGATGCTGTGGGGAATGCCCTCTTCTGTGATATAGGCCTCATAAGCGGCGTCATAGATGATCACAGCGCCTGTCTTATTGGCGTAATCCACCCACTCCTGAAGCCTCTCCTTCGTGATGGCGGCTCCGCTGGGATTGTTGGGGAAACACAGATAGATAAGGTCCGGCGTCTCTTTCGGAAGTTCCGGAAGGAAACCGTTCTCTTCCAGGCATGGCATATAGATTACCCCGTCGAAGTTCTCCCTGTCTCTGTTATATTCGCCGGTGCGTCCCGCCATAACGTTGGTATCCACATATACCGGATATACCGGGTCGCAGACAGCTACTTTATTGTCAACGCCGAAAATCTCCTGGATATTTCCGGAATCACTTTTGGCTCCGTCGGACACAAAGATCTCGTCAGCGGAGATACTGCATCCTCTGTCGGCATAATCGTTTTTCGCGATAGCGGTTCTCAGAAACTCATAACCGAGATCCGGGGCGTATCCGTGAAAAGTCTCCCCGTGCGCCATCTCGTCGACAGCCTTATGAAGAGCGTCGATCACTGCCGGCGCCAGAGGCTGGGTCACGTCGCCGATTCCGAGACGCACGATCTGATCCTGTGGATGCGCCTCCTGATATGCGGACACCTTCTTCGCTATATTGGAAAAAAGATAGCTTCCCGGTAATTTCAGATAATTTTTGTTGATTGTTGTCATACTAATTGTCTCGCCTGCTTTCTGTTTCTTTTTTCAGAGCCTCACGGACAGCGTCAGGACTGGCCTTTCCCTTCAGTTCCTTCATCATTTTTCCCACGAAAAATCCGAAAACCTTTTCTTTTCCGCCCAGAAGTTCGGCCAGCGGTCCCGGATTCTCATCCAGGATCCTTTTTACAGTGCTTTCAAGCAGTCCTTTATCTTCTACGATCTTCAGGCCCTTCTCTTCTATATATACTACAGGATCGATATCCCCGTCAAAGATTTTTTCAAAAACCTTCCTGGCGTTCTGGGGGCTTATTTCTTTTTTCTCCACCATAAGGATCAGATCTGCAAGATGTCCCGGTGAGAAAGAAATATCCTCCGGAAGGATCTGTTTTTCTTTGGAAAGACGCAGCACTTCTCCCATAAACCAGTTCGCTGTTTTTCTGGGGTTTTTGCACAGCGCCGCGGTTTCTTCGAAAAGCTTTGCCAGACGGCTGGACTCTGTGAGGATCTCCGCGTCGTATTCCGAGAGTCCGTACTCCTTCTGATACCGCGGTATTTTCTCTTCCCGCATCTCCGGCTGTTCCTCTCTGATCCGGCGGATCCATTCGTCTGAAATATGGACCGGCGGAAGATCCGGATCCGGGAAATAGCGGTAATCCTTGGCATCCTCTTTGGAGCGCATGGCGTATGAGGACTCCTGTTATCATCCCAGCGGCGCGTTTCCTGCACCACGTTTTTTCCTGCCTCCAGAAGTTCGATCTGGCGTTCTCTCTCCCCTTCTATAGCCCTTGTGATGGCCTTGAAGGAGTTCAGGTTTTTCATCTCTGTTCTGGTTCCGAATGTTTCGCATCCCGCCTCACGGACCGACAGGTTTACGTCCGCGCGCATGGACCCTTCCTGGAGTTTACAGTCGGACACGCCCAGATACTGCATCATATGGCGCAGCTTCTCCAGATACGCTGTCACTTCCTCCGCGCTCCTCATATCCGGTTCGGAAACGATCTCAATAAGAGGGACTCCGCTTCTGTTATAGTCCACAAGAGAGCAGTCCTCCCACTCGTCGTGGATCAGCTTACCCGCGTCTTCTTCCATGTGCATTTCATGGATCCCGACTTTCTTCTTTCCGGCAGAGGTTTCGATCTCCACCCATCCGTCACGGCAGATCGGCAGGTAAAGCTGGGAAATCTGATAGTTCTGGGGATTATCCGGATAAAAATAGTTCTTACGGTCAAACCGGCACGTCTGGTTTATCTTACAGTTGGCCGCGATACCGGCCTTCAGGGCGAACTCCACCACCTGACGGTTCAGTACCGGAAGTGACCCCGGCATACCCGTGCATACCGGACAGGTATGGGTATTGGGCGCTCCTCCGAATTCTGTGGAACATCCGCAGAATATCTTCGTCTTCGTGGCCAGCTCCACATGGACTTCCAGTCCGATCACTGTCTCATACTGTTTCATACTTCACCGTCCCCCTCGCTCTTTCAAAAGCCGCCGCGCAGCGGAACAGCTTTTTTTCTTCAAAACAGTTTCCGATCATCTGAATCCCTATGGGAAGGCCTTTGCTGTCCGTACCGCAGGGAACCGAGATCCCGGGAAGACCGCACAGGTTCACCGCCACCGTATAAATGTCTCCCAGATACATGGCAAGAGGATCTTTCAGACTTTCTCCCACGGCGGGAGCGGTATGGGGAGCCGCCGGAGCCAGGATCACGTCGTACCGGTCAAAGGCGGCGTCGTATTCCTTTTTGATGAGAGCCTTTGTACGCAGCGCTTTCAGATAGTAGGCGTCATAGTATCCGGAGCTGAGTACAAAAGAGCCAAGCATGATCCTGCGCTTCACTTCCACGCCGAATCCTTCTGTCCTGGTCTTATAGTACATATCGTGGAGCCCTTCATATCCCGCCGCCCGGAATCCGTACTTCACGCCGTCGAACCGCTCCAGATTGGAGCTGGCCTCCGCGCTGGCGATAATATAGTACGCCGGTATCATATATTCTGTGGTCTTCATGGAGAAAAATTCCACAACGGCTCCCAGTTCTGTGAGGAGCTTCAGCGCATTCATAAAGGAGTCTTTTACTTCCGGATCGAGACCTTTCGCAAGAAATTCTTTCGGTACGCCGAATTTCATTCCCAGGATCTTCTCCTTCATCTCCGCGGAAAAATCCAGATCTTTTCTTTTCAGGGAAGTGCTGTCTTTGGGATCGTGTCCCGCGATCACCTCAAGAAGCGCGGCGCAGTCCGCCGCATCCTTTCCCACGGGGCCGATCTGATCCAGCGAGGAAGCGTACGCCACCAGGCCGTACCTTGACACGGTCCCGTATGTGGGTTTGATCCCCGTAACGCCGCAGAACGCGCTCGGCTGGCGGATGGAGCCGCCGGTATCGGAGCCGAGGGCAAGATACGCCTCCCCCGCCGCCACAGCCGCGCAGGAACCTCCGGAAGAACCGCCGGGCACATGGCCCGGATCCCAGGGATTCCTGGTGATCCCGAAAGCCGAGGTCTCGGTGGTGCTTCCCATGGCAAACTCGTCCATGTTTGTCTTTCCGATCAGGATCATTCCGGCTTTTTCCATGCGGTTTGTTACCTCGGCGTTATATTGGGGAACAAAGTCCGCAAGGATCCTGGACGCGCAGGTTGTCTTTTTTCCTTTTACACAGATATTATCCTTGACCGCCACGGGAACTCCCGCGAGCGGACCGGTGTAGACGCCCTCCCGGATACCTTTTTCTACCTCCCTCGCACGGGCGAAGGCTTCTTTTTTATACAGATCCAGGTAGGCGTGGATCTGCGGCTCTTTTTTTTCGATGGCGGAAAAAACTGTTTTTACGCCGTCAAGGACGCTGATCTGTCTCTGTCTGATTTTTTCCGCCAGCGCAAGCGCTGTCATTTTCTCCAGATCCATCATTTCGTCCCTCCTATCGTCTTCGGCACCACATACTGCCCTTCCTTCACCTCAGGCGCGTTGGCAAGCATTTCCTCTCTGGAGTCCCCGTTGACGACCGTATCCTCCCGAAACACATTTTCCTCTGCGAAAAGGTGGGTAAGAGGTTCCACTCCGTCTGTGTCCAGTTCATTGAGCTTGTCCACATAATCCAGCATTTTCTGCATATCTTCTCTTGTTTTTTCCCTGGTATTTTCATCCAGCGAAAGTTTTGCCAGGACACAGACATTGTCCAGTGTCTCATCGTCTATGATTTTTGCCATTCTACTGTTCTCCTTACTGCTCCGTTCCGGCGTACCGGAACATACTTCTTTTCCCGACAATGAAGTCCTGTGCCAGTCCGCGTCAGGGCTCCAGCCTGCTCATATCTCTCGGGAACAGGCAGGCTTCCCTTACGTTGTCCTCTCCCAGAAGCTGCATGGTAAGACGTTCCAGGCCGATCCCCAGACCTCCGTGAGGCGGCATTCCATGCTTAAACGTATCCAGATACTGCTCCATACCTTCCTCCTCCATTCCCCTGGCTTCCAGCTTCGCCATAAGCGCGGGATAATCATGGATCCTCTGGCCTCCGGTAGTCACCTCAAGGCCGTGGAACAGAAGGTCGAAACTCAGGGTAAACTTCGGATCCTCCGGATCGTCCATAGCGTAAAAAGGCCGTTTTTTCGACGGATAATGTGTGACAAAAACGAAATCCGCGCCGTATTCTTCTTTAAAATATCTTCCGATCAGAGCCTCCTCTTCAGGCTCCAGATCATAGGGATTACGGATCTTCCTTCCGTATTTTTCCGCCGCGAGTTTTTTTGCCTCGTCAAATCTCACCTGGGGGATCCGGTCTGTTTTCGGCAGTTCGATCTTCAGAATGGAAAGCTCCTGTCCGTATTCTTTGTTCAGAAGTTCCATCGCGTACTGAAGGAAACCAGTCTCCATGGCCATGATCTCCCGAAAGCTGTCAATATATCCCATCTCGAAGTCAAGACTTGTATATTCATTGAGATGGCGTTTGGTATTGTGTTTTTCCGCGCGGAAAACAGGTCCGGTCTCAAATACCCGGTCAAATACCCCCACCATCATCTGTTTGTAAAACTGAGGACTCTGGGCGAGAACCGCCGGTTTGTGAAAGTAGCTGAATTTAAAGAGGTTGGCTCCTCCCTCCGCGCCTCTCGCGCCGATCTTCGGAGTGTGTATTTCCGTAAATCCACGGCTGTAAAGATAATCCCGGAACGCTCTTACCAGCCCCTCCTGGATCCTGAATTTCGCCCGTTCCCGGACATTGCGCAAGGCTATGGGCCTGAAATTCAGTTTCGCCTCCAGGGACGTATCCAGTTTCCACTTGTCCACAGCGAGGGGCATGGGCTCCGCCGGCCGGGAAAGTTCCTCGATCTCCTGAAGGTGAAGTTCTCTTTCGTGGGGAGCCCTTTTTTCTTCACACAAAGTACCCCTTACGCGGAGGCACATTCCTTCTTTCAGCTCACTGAGGGGAAGATTTACACGGCCGTTCTCATACACAGTCTGGAACAGCCCTTCCCTTCTGCGCAAAATAAGAAAAGCCACATCACCCATATCCCGGATACTGTGAACGGCTCCCTCCACAACAGCCTCATGTCCCAGAAAGGAATTTCCAAGAAGCTCTTCCCATGTATTCGTCTGTTTCTCCCATTTTCCGTCCAAAAATTCCATAATTCTGTCCTCCCTATTCCTCTCTGTACATTCTATTCTTCAAAAAAAAGCATCAGGATCATCTGGGCGGTTTCCACCATATTCGTACCTGTATCCATACTGCTTTTCTGGATATAGCGGTAGGCTTCCTCCTCGCTGAGATGATTCCTCTCCATCAGTACCATTTTTGCGTTGGAGATATAATTCTGTTCTTTCCAGCTTCTCGCCCTGGGCCTGTTCTTTTTTCTTCTTCTCTTCTGTTCCTGCTTGGAAAGGATCATATGCACCGTATTGACCAGATCGGCGGCTTTTATGGGAAGCTGCAGCGAAAGAACAGAGGGCGGCGCGGCGCTGAGCGTCTGAGCCGTCCCCAGAAGAAGCACTTCAAAATCAGAAGGCAGGCATTGCGCAAGATCCGGATAAGTCATATCCGGAAGGCGGAAACTTAAGATCAGAAGCCCGCTCTCCAGCTGCGACGCGTTGGACAGGGCCGAGGCCGCAGAAGAGCAGACTGCCGCCACAGAGATCCCGTGTCTTTCCAGAACGCTGCGGATTTTTCTCGCGTCTTCAATTTTAGGCAGTGCGATCACAATGCTGCTCATACAGACCTGTCTCCATTTCCTTACAGACGGTACAGATACTCCTTTACTTCCCAGTCTGTTACCTGTCTTGTATATCTCAACCACTCATTTTTTCTTGCGTCCGCATACTGAACGCAGAATTCTTCTCCCAGCACCTCTTTGATCCAGGCACTGTTTTCAAAAAGCTCCACGGCGTCCTTCAGTGTCTCCGGAAGTGTTTCCGCAGGATTTTCCCCTCCCTGGCAGCCGGCCGCCTTCGCGGGAAGCGTCTGATTCCGGATGCCGTCCAGTCCGGCCGCCAGGCAGACAGCCAGCACCAGATACGGATTGGCCGCCGCGTCCGGGCTTCTCAGTTCGATCCTTGTGTCCTCTCCTCTTCCCACGGGAATGCGCACAAGAGAATTCTGATTATCCTCCGTCCAGGTAAGTTCCGTGGGAGCTCCGTATCCCGGTACAAGGCGCTTGTAGGAATTCACCAGAGGATTGGTGATCAGCGCCATCTCCCGGCTGTGAGCCAGAAGGCCGCCGATGAAATAAAGAGCCTCGTCGCTCAGTTCTCCCGACGCGCCATCTCTGTCAAAAATATTCCTGCCGTTTTTGAAAAGTGAAAAATGAAGGTGCATGCCGGAACCGGCCGTCTCGGACCTTGGTTTCGGCATAAAGGTGGCGTGGAGGCCGTGGCGTTTCGCCACCGTGCGTACCGCCATCCGGAAGGTCATAATATTATCGGCGGTCTTGCGGATCTCGCCGTAGCGGAAATCAATTTCATGCTGCGCGGGAGCCTTTTCATGGTGAGAGGACTCCACCTCGATCCCCATATCCTCCAGAGTCAGCACCATATCGCGTCTTGCGTTTTCTCCCAGATCCAGAGGGCTCACATCCAGATAGCCCGCCTGTTCATGGGTAACCGTGGTAGGGATCCCGTTGTCGTCCGTGTGGAAAAGGAAAAATTCACACTCCGGGTCAATATAGCAGGTGTATCCCTCTTTTTCAGCGGCTGCCGCTGTCTTTTCCAGGATATAGCGCGGGCTTTCCCCGCAGGGTTTTCCGTCGGGACAGTAAAGGTCGCAGATCATCCTCGCCACGCGGCTCTGCTGCGGTCTCCACGGAAGGATCGTGAAGGTATCCGGATCGGGTCTCAGATAAAGATCAGAGACACAGCCGTCCCCCTTTCCCGCGATCAGCGATCCGTCCACGGTGCACCGTCCGGCAAGGGCCCTTGGCAGTTCCCGCGCCGTCACTGCGATGTTTTTGATCACTCCGAACATATCCGTGAACTGAAGACGGATGAATTCCACATCCTCTTCCTCTGCGATTCTGAGAATCTCTTCTCTTGTATAATTACCCATAATCTTCTCTCCTTATCATTTCCGGCAGATTGTAATAAGAATAAAAAAAGCGCACTTCTGACAGATATCCCGTCAGAAGAACGCCTTTGTTCATGCAGGTATTATAGCAACCATATATTTTTCTGTCGACATTCTTTTTGGGCATGCGCGGTATTTTTTTGGAGAATGTACGGTATTTTCACCGTACAGCAGATCAGAGGTTCGTATATCCCATCAGGGATTCGTCCACCGCTCTGGCGGCTTCCCGGCCTTCCCGGATCGCCCATACCACCAGAGACTGGCCCCGCCTCATATCCCCCGCCGCAAAAACGCGGGGAACCGAAGAGGCGTACCCGTCCGGTTTCGTGGCCACATTTGTTCTCTGGTCAACCTCCACTTTGAAAGCGTCGGTAACGTACTTCTGGCTTCCCAGAAATCCTGCCGCAATAAGAACCAGGTCCGCGGGGATCACTTTCTCACTCCCCTCTACGGGAACCATCGTCATTCTTCCGGTTTTTTCGTCTTTCCGGCTTTCCAGTTTCACGACCTTTGCTTTACACACATTTCCTTTTTTGTCGGCGATGAATTCTTTTACCGTAGTCTGATAGATCCTGGGATCACTGCCGAATACGGCGATAGCCTCCTCCTGGCCGTAATCGGTCTTCAGTATTCTGGGCCACTGGGGCCAGGGATTATTCGCAGCGCGCTCTTTCGGCGGCATGGGCATCATTTCCAGCTGTGTGACAGACTTCGCTCCCAATCGGATACTTGTTCCCACACAGTCGTTTCCTGTGTCTCCCCCTCCGATCACCAGAACATTTTTATTCTTTGCCAGTTCAAAGGGGACTTTCTCAAAATCGCTGTCCAGAAGAGTTTTGGTCACTTTACCCAGGAAGTCCACGGCGAAGTAAATCCCCTTCGCCTCTCTTCCCGGCACCTGGATATCCCTGGGATTGGAGGCGCCGCAGGCGAGGATCACCCGATCATATTTTTTCAGAAGCTCCTCCGCCGTGATATCCTTCCCCACGTCTGTGTTCAGGACAAACTGTACGCCCTCTTCCTCCATGAGTTTAATCCTTCTGTCAATCACAGATTTCTCCAGCTTCATGTTGGGGATCCCGTAGCGCAGAAGCCCTCCCGGCCGGTCGCTTCTTTCATATACTGTCACGCTGTGCCCTCTCCGGTTCAGCTGCTGCGCGGCGGCAAGCCCGGAAGGACCGCTTCCGATGACCGCGATGGTTTTTCCTGTCCGCACCCTTGGTTTCTGGGGCTGCACCCACCCTTTTTCAAAGGCGGTCTCGATAATGGCGCGCTCATTGTCCTTCGTGGCTACCGGCTCTTCATCCAGATTGCAGGTACAGGCCGCTTCGCAGTGAGCAGGGCTGACTCTGCCGGTAAATTCCGGAAAACTGTGCGTCTTGCTCAGACGCAGATAAGCCTGCTTCCAGTTTCCTGTATACACCAGGTCGTTGGTCTCCGGCACCAGGTTATGAAGGGGACAGCCGGACGCCATTCCGCCGATCATCATCCCCGACTGGCAGAAAGGCACGCCGCAGGCCATGCACCTGGCTCCCTGAAGTCTCTGTTTTTCTCTGCTCATGGGAATCCGGAACTCATGGAAATCCGCAATCCGGACTTTGGGATCCAGCGCTTTTGCCGTTTCTCTTTCGTAATCTAAAAATCCTGTTGGCTTTCCCATCAGTTATTCCTCCTTCCTGTTCTCGCCAATGCTCTCATAGAAAGCTTCCATCTGGGCCTGCTGGGTCGTCAGACCTTTTTCCTCCAGTCTGGCGCTTAATGTAAGCATCTTCTTATATTCATAGGGGATCAGTTTCTTAAAATGGGGAAGATAACTGTCGAAATCTGCCAGTATCTCTGTTCCCAGTTTTGATCCGGTGGCTTTTACATGAGCTTCGATCAGATCCTTCAGCTCTTTTTTATCGTATTTATTTTCTACCTTTTCGATAGAGATCATCGCCTTGTTCAGGTTTCTGTACAGGGTATTGCTGATATCCAGCACATAGGCGATCCCCCCGCTCATTCCCGCGGCGAAGTTTTTCCCTGTTTTTCCGAGAACGACCACGCGTCCGCCCGTCATATATTCGCATCCGTGTTCGCCCACGCCTTCCACAACAGCGTTTGCGCCGGAATTGCGCACTGCAAACCTTTCCCCGGCTACGCCGTTGATAAAGGCGCTTCCGCCGGTGGCCCCGTAGAGAGCCACGTTTCCGATAATGATGTTCTCTTCGGCTTTATACTTTGCTTTTTCCGGTACACGTACGATAAGCTTTCCGCCGGAGAGTCCTTTGCCGAAATAGTCGTTGCTGTCTCCGGTGAGATCCAGGGTAAGGCCTGCCGGGATAAAAGCCCCGAAACTCTGGCCGCCGGATCCCTTGCAGCGGATCACGATGGTATCCTCCGGAAGTCCTGTTTCCGTTTTTCTCGTGATCTCCGCGCCCAGGAGAGTTCCGAAAGTACGGTCCGTATTGGTCACATCCACATTCAGCTCCACATGCTCTCCTTTTTCCAGAGCAGGCGCGCATTTTTTCAGAAGCACTTTTTCATCTAGTGTTTTTTCCAGTCCGAAATGGTAAACCGCTTTGGGATCGAAGGTCACTTTCTGTCCGCTTCCCGCATAGGGATTGTCAAGGATCAGGCTTAAGTCCACTCTTCCTTTATGAGGCTCCCGGACACCCGCCTCCCTCAGTAGATCCGTCCGTCCCACCATTTCATCTACGGTACGGAACCCAAGTTTCGCCATATATTCCCTGAGTTCCTGCGCGATGAACCGCATAAAGTTCTCCACATATTCCGGTTTGCCGCGGAAACGTCTGCGCAGTTCAGGATTCTGTGTGGCTACTCCCACCGGACAGGTGTCCAGGTTGCAGACACGCATCATCACACAGCCCATTGTCACAAGAGGCGCTGTGGCGAACCCGAATTCCTCGGCTCCCAGAAGGGCCGCTATGGCCACGTCCCGTCCGCTCATCAGCTTTCCGTCCGTCTCGATCCGCACACGGTTCCGGAGACCGTTCTTAAGGAGAGTCTGATGCGTCTCGGCAAGTCCCAGCTCCCAGGGCAGGCCCGCGTTATGGATGGAACTTCTGGGCGCCGCCCCTGTGCCCCCGTCGTATCCGGAGATCAGAACCGTCTGGGCTCCCGCCTTGGCTACACCCGCCGCGACTGTTCCCACGCCGGATTCCGATACCAGCTTCACGGAAATATCCGCGTATTTATTGGCGTTCTTCAGGTCATAGATCAACTGGGCCAGATCCTCGATGGAATAGATATCGTGATGCGGCGGCGGAGAGATCAGGCTGACGCCCGGCGTGGAGTGGCGTGTCTTCGCGATCCAGGGATAAACCTTCCTTGCGGGAAGGTGCCCTCCCTCGCCGGGTTTCGCTCCCTGGGCCATCTTGATCTGAATCTCTTTCGCGGATACAAGATAACGGCTGGTAACGCCGAACCGTCCGCTTGCCACCTGTTTGATGGCGGAGCATCGGTCGTTGTCCGTACCGGCGGAAGCGATCCTCTCGTCGCTTTCCCCGCCTTCTCCGGTATTGGATTTTCCGTGGAGACGGTTCATGGCGACGGCCAGAGTCTCGTGAGCCTCCTGGGAGATGGAGCCGTAGGACATAGCTCCTGTCTTGAACCTTTTTACGATTTCGTCAACACTTTCCACCTCGTCAAGAGGAACCGTTTTCTCCGGATAAACGAAGTCCATGAGACCGCGGAGACTGCCTCTGCTCTCTTCGTCCACCAGTTTCGTGTATTCTTTGAAGAGCTCGTAGCTTCCCTGTCTTGTAGATTCCTGAAGAAGATGGATCGTCCGGGGATTGTATTTGTGCTCTTCTCCCTGGCTCCTCATCTTATGGGCCCCCACGCTGTCAAGAGTGAGATCCGTGTTCAGGCCCAGAGGATCGAAGGCTTCGGAATGAAGTTTTTCCACAGTGTTCTCAATGTCTTCCAGGGTAATGCCGCCCACACGGCTTACAGTTCCTGTAAAATATCTGTCGATCACTTCCCTGGAAATGCCCACCGCCTCAAAGATCTGAGATCCCTGATAGGACTGGATGGTGGAGATTCCCATCTTGGACGCGATCTTGACAATGCCGCTTAATACCGCATGATTATAATCCTCCACAGCCGCATAGTAATCCTTATCCAGCATGTGATTGTCGATCAGTTCACGTATGGTCTCCAGCGCAAGATAGGGATTCACCGCGCTGGCTCCGTATCCCAGAAGCGCCGCGAAGTGATGGACCTCTCTCGGCTCTCCGGATTCCAGGATGATCGCCAGGGAAGTGCTTTTCTTGGTCTTGACAAGATGCTGGTGCACGGCGGAAACGGCCAGCAGAGACGGTATGGGCATATGGTTCTCGTCGACGCCCCTGTCGGAAAGTACGAGTATATTGGCGCCCTCCCGGAAAGCCTTGTCCACCTCCACAAAGAGGCGGTCGATGGCCCGCTCCAGTTTCGTGCTTTTATAATAAAGGGTGGAGACCACCGCCACTTTGAATCCTTCCTGCTTCATGTTCTTGATCTTCAGCATATCGGTATTCGTCAGGATCGGATGCACGATCTTCAGCACCTGACAGTTCTCCGGCTGCTGTACAAGAAGGTTGCCGTCCTTTCCCGCATAAACACTGGTAGAGGTGACGATCTCCTCACGGATAGAGTCGATAGGCGGATTGGTCACCTGGGCGAAAAGCTGTTTAAAATAATCAAAGAGAGGCCGGTTCTGTCCGGAGAGCACAGCCAGCGGAGTATCCACGCCCATGGCTCCGATGCTCTCGCTTCCGTTCAGCGCCATATTCCGGATGGACGTACGGTACTGTTCATAGGTGTACCCGAAGGCTTTCTGAAGGCGGGCTCTCTGTTCCTCTGTATATTCTTCCATGCGGATGTTGGGGATTTTAATATCTTTCAGCTGTACAAGGTTACTGCTGAGCCATTCCCCGTAAGGCTGCATTCCGGCGTATTTCTCTTTCAGTTCATTGTCGTCGATGACTCTTCCCTGCACAGTGTCCACCAGCAGCATTTTCCCCGGATGGAGACGTTCTTTCAGAACGATCTTTTCCTCCGGAACCGGCATGACGCCCACCTCGGAGGAGAGGATCACATACCCGTCGGACGTGATATAATATCTGGATGGCCGAAGTCCGTTGCGGTCCAGTACCGCGCCCATCACATCCCCGTCGGAAAACAGGATGGAGGCCGGGCCGTCCCATGGTTCCATCATGGTGGCGTAATACTGATAAAAATCTCTCTTTTCCTGGGAAATCGTATCGTTATTCGCCCAGGGTTCGGGAATGGTGATCATCACCGCCAGAGGAAGGTCCATGCCGCTCATCACAAGAAATTCCAGTGTATTGTCAAGCATGGCGGAATCTGAACCGCTGCGGTTGACCACCGGGAGCACTTTGTGAAGCTGTCCTTTCAGATAGGGGGATTCCATGTTTTCCTCACGGGCAAGCATCTTGTCCGCATTTCCCCGGATCGTATTGATCTCCCCGTTGTGAACGATAAAACGGTTGGGGTGTGCTCTCTCCCAGCTGGGATTGGTATTGGTGCTGAACCGGGAATGGACCATGGCGATGGCAGATTCATAGTCAGGGTCCTGCAGGTCCTCAAAGAAAGTCCGAAGCTGTCCCACCAGAAACATTCCTTTGTATACGATGGTTCTGCTGCTCATGGATACCACATAGGTGTTGTCGTTGCTCTGCTCAAACTCCCTGCGGGCGATATAAAGTCTGCGGTCAAAGTCGATCCCTTTTTCCACATCCTCCGGTTTTTGGATAAACGCCTGCATGATGCAGGGCATACACTCCTTTGCCTTGTGTCCCAGAACGCCGGGGAACACAGGAACGGTTCTCCAGCCCAGAAGCTTAAGCCCTTCTTTCTGAATAATGATCTCGAACATTTTTCTCGCCTGGGCCCTTCGGATCTCATGCTGGGGGAAGAAGAACTGGGCGATCCCGTACTCTCTCTCCCGGCCGATATCAAACCCTTCTTTTTTGCAGGCTTTTTTGAAAAACTTATGGGAGATCTGCAGAAGAATACCCACGCCGTCCCCGGTCTTTCCCTCCGCGTCTTTGCCGGCGCGGTGCTCCAGGTGTTCCACGATCTTTAAGGCGTTGGCTACTGTGTCGTGAGTCTTTTTTACCTTTATATTTACAACGGCTCCGATACCGCAGTTATCGTGTTCAAATTCGGGACGGTAAAGGCCCCGGGATTCTCTCTTTACTTCGTTCATCCTCTTCTTCCTTTCTGCGTGAATTTATATATGGACCGGGCTTTCTCTCCCGCCGCGTCAGGCTTTTGTTTCATTCTCCTCCCGGCGTTTTTGCGCCGGTTCCTGTTTTTCGGTACTCTGCCGCGGCTCCCACGAATCCGCGGAACAGCGGATGCGCGTGGTTGGGACGGGATTTGAATTCCGGATGGCCCTGGGTTCCCTCAAAAAACGGATGGTCTCTGATCTCGATCATCTCCACGATATGGCCGTCCGGCGAAGTGCCCGCGATAGTCATTCCATTATCCGAAAGTTCCTTCCGAAAAGCATTGTTCACCTCGTAGCGATGCCTGTGGCGTTCCTGTATCTCTTTCTTTCCGAAAAGCGCAATTGCCCGGGATCCATCTGCCAGTACGCAGGGATAACTTCCAAGTCTCAGTGTCCCTCCGATGTCTTCCACACTTTCCTGATCCGGCATCAGCGCGATCACAGGATGCTTCGTGGCAGGATCCAGCTCGATACTGTTGGCGTCCACGTATCCCAGCACATGGCGGGCGAATTCCACGATCGCCATCTGCATTCCCAGGCAGATTCCAAGATACGGGATCCTGTGTACCCTCGCATACCGGGCCGCCAGGATCATCCCCTCGGTGCCCCTGTTTCCAAAACCTCCCGGAACCAGGATGCCGTCCACGGCGTGAAGGGTCTGATCCAGATTTTTTTCATTCAGTTCCTCCGAATCCACCCAGGTAAGCTCTACCTTTGTCCTGCAGGAAATCCCTCCGTGCTTCAGCGCTTCCACCACGCTGAGATAAGCGTCGTGGAGCTGGGTGTATTTCCCCACGATGGCGATATTGACTTCCCCTTCCGGATTTCTCATATCGCGCACCATTTCCTGCCAGTCTGTAAGGTCAGGCTTCCGGTTTTCCAGCCTCAGGGTTTCCAGGACCACATCCGCCAGCTTTTCTCCCTCCATGGCAAGGGGTGCCTCGTAGAGATATTCCACGTCCAGGTTCTGCAGCACATGGCTCACGGGAACGTTGCAGAATAAAGCGATCTTCTCACGGATTTCCTCTGTCAGCGGGTATTCGCTCCGGCACACCAGCACGTCCGGCTGAATCCCCATTCCCTGAAGTTCCTTCACGCTGGCCTGGGTGGGCTTGGTCTTCATCTCGCCCGAGGCCTTCAGATAAGGGATCAGCGTCACATGGATCAGGGCCACATGGTCCGCGCCCATCTCATGGCGGAACTGGCGGATCGCTTCCAGAAACGGCTGGCTCTCGATATCTCCCACGGTTCCTCCCACTTCGATAATGGCGATCCGCTCCTCGTCCGGCGTTTTTCCTCTGTAAAATCTGCTTTTGATCTCATTGGTGATATGGGGGATTACCTGTACCGTTCCCCCGCCGAAATCCCCGTGGCGTTCTTTCTGCAGAACAGACC
>ERZ1090869.363-NODE-363-length-24691-cov-15.921578_pt1 | contig 24691 bp, 15 predicted proteins | sample MGYA00478474_ERZ1090869 | MGnify/ENA primary metagenome ERZ1090869 (study PRJEB33644, sample SAMEA5815748) | chicken gut metagenome | biome: Chicken; feature: Gastrointestinal Tract; material: Caecum | place: Ireland | collected 2019-01-01 | study: A study of the... | reverse complement strand
AGCCCAACAGCCGCTGGTATTCGGGCGCGGGCATATACCGCCCCGTGTGGCTGCACATTCTGCCCAAGCAGCACATAAAGCTCAACGGCATAAAGATAAAAACTCTCGACTATAAGCAGCCCCGCGTAAAAATAAACGTTGAAACAAACTGCGCGGGCAGCATCAAAATAGAGATATTGGACGGCGAAAACGTTGCCGCGTCGGCAAAAATTCCCACAGACGGCTCTGCCGAAGCCGAACTTTCCATTCCCTCGGCAAAGCTGTGGAGTCCCGAAAGCCCGTACCTGTACACCCTGCGCGTCACATTCGGCGAACACGTTGCCGAAGAAAAATTCGGCGTGCGCGTGCTTGAGTGCAACGCAAAAAGCGGACTGTGCATAAACGGCAAAAGGGTAATACTGCGCGGCGCGTGCATCCATCACGACAACGGCATACTGGGCGCGGTAAACCACCCGTTTGCAGACGAGCGCAAGATAAAGCTGCTGCAGGAATACGGCTACAACGCCATCCGCTCGGCGCACAATCCCGTTTCAAAGGCCACGCTCGATGCGTGCGACCGCCTGGGCGTGCTGGTAATGGACGAGTTCGTGGATATGTGGTATATCCACAAAAACAAGTACGACTACGCCGGCCAGTTCTACGACGAATATAAAAAGGACATCCGCTCCATGGTTGAAAAGGACTACAACCATGCGTGCGTGGTGCTCTATTCCATAGGCAACGAAGTCGCCGAAACGGGGCAGAAGAAGGGCATAGCCCTGGCCGCCGAAATGACGCAGTACATCCACACCATGGACGACCGCCCCGTCACCTGCGGCATAAACATATTCTTCAACCTGCTGTATTCGCTCGGCTTCGGCATCTACAGCGACAAAAAGGCCGACGCCGAAGTTGCCGCCAATAAAAAGAAAAAGAAGTCTGTAGGCAGCGAATTTTTCAACGACCTTGCAGGCCTTCTGGGCGCCACTACCATGAAGGTGGGCGCCACCATGCCCGGCTGCAACGCCAAAACAAAGGACGCCTTTGCCGCAATGGACGTGGCGGGCTATAACTACGGCATACTGCGCTACAAGGGCGACTTCAAACGCCACCCAGACCGCGTTATACTGGGCAGCGAAACTTTCTGTTCGGACGCGCGCAAATTCTGGCTGACCGCTAAGGAGCACAACGCGCTCATCGGCGACTTTGTGTGGGCGGGCATCGACTACCTGGGCGAAGTTGCCGTGGGCTCGTGGGAACATGCCGACTACGCCCCCGACTTCACCGGCGGCGCGGGCTGGGTGTCTGCCGGCAGCGGCAGGCTCGATCTTAACGGCAGGCCGCTTGCAGAGGCGCTGTACACCCGCGTGGCGTTCGATATGGATCCCATCCGCGTAGGCGTCGTCCGCGCAGACAAGGCGTTTGAAAAACATTCGCCCTCCGCGTGGAAGCTCTCGGGCGCGTGGGAAAGCTGGTCGTGGGACAACTGCGACGGCAAAAAGACGGTGGTGGAAGTTTACACTGCCTGCCCGCGCGCGGCGGTATACATCAACGGCAAAAAGGTGGGCGAAAAGCGCGTAGGCAAAAACGCCCGCGCATACTTCAAAGTGACGTACGCAAGCGGCGAGCTTGTTGCCGTCGGCTTGGACAGGTCGGGCAAAGAGGTGTGCCGCATCGCGCTCAAAAGCGCAGAAAAGCAGACAATGCTTTGCGCAAAGCCCGAACTTGACAGCATAGGCAGGGACGACCTTGCGTATATAAGGCTGACTTATACCGATAAAAACGGCGTGTGGAAGCCGCTTGCCCGCGGCGACATAAAGGTAAGCGTTGAGGGCGGCGAGCTTGTGGCGCTCGGACATGCATGCCCCTATAACGAAAATGGGTACTTGAACGACTACACCGATACTTACTTCGGCGAGGCGCTTGCCATAGTCCGCCCCGCACGTGACGCGGCCGAAATAGTGCTCAGCGCCGAAAGCCCCTACGGCAACGCCGTGGCGCGCGTGGGCATACAGGACAAATAAAACATATATAGCGGCGGCGTTTTTATGCCGCTGTATAGCCGGGTGTTAAAATTACAGCACTCGGCTAAGGCCGTTATGCGCGGTTTGTGCATGTCGGCAACAAATAAACTTCAACGGAGCAGGCATGAACGATTTAAGTGTTATTGTGGATAAGCTCACATGTTACGCCCGCAAAAATCTGGGTCTTTCCGCGGCGGACGAAATTTACGCCCGCAACGCCGTGCTCGACGTGCTCGGCGCGCCCGACTATGCCCATACGGGCGCAACCTGCAGCGACAAAACGCCCGAAAAGTTGCTTGAAGAGCTGTCTTCCGTGTGCGAAAATATGGGCATATTCACTGAGGACGAGCGGGAGGAGTATGCCGACAGGGTGATGAACGCCCTTTCGCTCTCCCCGCAGAATGTGCGCATGCGGTTTGCGTGGCGCCTTAAAAACAGCCCTAAGTCGGCCACCGACTGGTTCTACGACTACTGCGTAAAGTGCGACTACGTAAAAAAGAGCAAGCTCGATAAAAACCCCCGCTTTGAAGAGGGCGGGCTCATTGTCACCATAAACAAGGCCAAGCCCGAATTCCGCGACCCCAAAAAGGCGGCAAGCGGAAACGCTGTAAAGGGCGGCTACCCCAAGTGCGCCATCTGCCGCGAAAACGAGGGCTGCCCCGTGCGCAACAAGCGCACGCTGCGCACGGTAGATCTTACGCTGGACGGCGAAAAGTGGTTCTGGCAGTATTCGCCATACGGCTACTTTCACCAGCACGGCATTGCAATAAACTGTCAGCACACCCCCATGCATGTGGACAGGAGCACCTTTGTAAAGCTTGCGGAATTTGTGGATATATTCCCGCACTACTTCATCGGCTGCAACGCGCCCCTTCCCCGCATAGGCGGCAGCGTGCTTGCGCACGACCACTTCCAGGGCGGCGGAGAGATCCTGCCCATGCACAGGGCAGTCGCATGGCGCCGCATGGAGCGCAGCGGCTTTGAGGGCTTTGTTGAAATACTCGATTGGCCGGGCACGGTAATACGCTTTATAAGCCGCAACAAGCAGGCGCTCGCCGACGAATGCGAACGGCTGCGCGCAAAGTGGGTGGCATACTCCGCCCCCGAACTCGGCATAGTTGCGGAGGACGAACAGGGCGTGCACAACGCCGTAAGCCCCACTGTGATAAAGACGGGCCGCGGTTACGAAATGAACGTTATACTGCGCAGCAACATAACAAGTGATACATATCCCGACGGCGTGTTCCACGCCCACCCCGAATTCCACTCCATAAAAAAGGAGTCGATAGGCCTTATAGAGGCGCAGGGGCTGTTCATTCTCCCCGGCAGGCTGGAGGGCGAGCTGAAGGAGGTAGAGGGGTACATAGAGCGCGGCGAGGCGCTGCCCGAAGGGCTTTTACAGTTCTCGCTGGTGTATGAAGAGGCAAAGCAGCTCTACAATGCGTTCCCTGCAGAGGGCGCGGCTGCGGCCATCAGGCGCGAACTGGGCAGCATATGCGGCCGCATACTTGAAAACACCGCCGTGTTCAAGGACAGGCAGCTTACTGTAAACTTTATGGAGGAGCTTGGCTTTTACTTAAAATGAATACTCAGGACTACATGTACAAAGTCGCCGCGTCGGGGCGCGTTAATATAATAGGCGAGCACATAGACTACTGCGGCGGCAAGGTCATGCCCGCGGCGCTTTCGCTAAAAAATACGGTATATATCCGCCCCAACGGCACCAACAAAATAAATATAAGCTGGACTACCCTGCCCGATACCGTCAGCCTCGATATAGAAAACCTTGAAAATTACAGGCACCTTAAATACGGCAACTACCAGGCGGGCAGCGCTTTGCTGTGGCGGCAGGCGGGGCATAAACTTGTCGGCTGCGACATGCTGCAGGACTGCAAGGTGCCCTTCGGCAGCGGGCTTTCGTCATCTGCCGCTATAGAAGTTTCCACCATAGCCGCGCTGGCAACCGTTGCGGGCGAACAGTTCGACAATGCAGAGGTGGCGCTCGTCGCCCAGAAGGCGGAAAGGGAGTATGCCGGCGTAAACTGCGGCATAATGGATCAGTATGCCTCGGCGTGCGGCAGAAAGGGCATGGCAATGCTGCTCGACTGCAAAACGCTTGAGTGCGAGTACCTGCCTATGGAGCTTGGCGGATACTCGATGGTGCTCACCGACTGCTGCAAGCCGCACAGCCTTGCAGACGGCAAATATAACGAACGCCGCAGCGAAACGGAAGAGGCGCTTAAAATACTGCAGAAGAGTCTTAACATAACCTGCCTTGCCGACCTTACCCCCGTGCAGTTTGCGCAGTGCAGCCACATGTTGCCAAAGGTGCTTAAAATGCGCGCCGAACACGTGGTAAACGAATGTGCCCGCGTAAAAACGGCCGAACAGGCCCTGCGCGCGGGCAACATAGAGCTTTTGGGCAGGCTTATAAACCAGTCGCACGCCTCGCTCAAAAATCTGTACCAGACCACGGGCTTCGAGCCGGACGTGCTTGCGGAGGCGGCGCAGAATTACCCCGCCTGCATAGGTTCGCGCCTCACGGGCGGCGGCTTCGGCGGGTGCACCATCTCGCTTGTAAAAACAGAATGCGTGGACGAATTTACCGACTATCTGCTCAAGGTTTACGAGCGCCGCACCGGCTATCACGCCAAGTGCTACAGCGCCGACATAGACGACGGCATAACGATAGAAAAGTTATGATGAACAGCACATACTGCGGGCGCAATGCGTCCGTTACCGAGCTCAAGTCGCAAAAACTGCGCGTAGGGCTTACCGACTTCGGCGCGGGCATAAACTATATATCCGTTAACACCCCCTCGGGGTGGGTTCAGGTCTGCCTCGGGTTCGACGATATCGCCGAATACGTTGCAAGCGGCACATACAGCGGCGCAACGGTGGGCAGGGTGGCAAACCGCATAGGCGGCGCACGCTTTGTTTTGGGTGGCAGAAAATATTCCCTTTCGCAAAACGACGGCGGCAATTGCCTTCACGGCGGCGAATACGGCTTTGATAAAAAATTTTTTGCCGCACAGTCGTTTGATAGTGCTGTGGAGTTTGTCTGCACGAGCGCCGACGGCGAAATGGGCTTTCCCGGCAACCTCACGCTGCGCGTGCGCTACGAACTTGATGGCGGCGCCCTTACCGTAAGGTATACAGCGGAGAGCGATAAAGATACGCTGTGGGCGCCTACATGCCATGCGTACTTCAATTTAAACGGTGCAGGCAGCGGCGATTGCCTGGGCAATATGCTTAAAATAAATGCAGACAGCTACACACCTATAGGCGACGGCCTTGTGCCCACGGGCAAAGTTGCCCCCGTTGCCGGCACGCCGTTTGACTTTACCTCTTTTTCTCCGATAGGCGCGCGCATAAGTGCGGAGGACGGGCAGCTCAAGTTTGCGGGCGGCTACGACCACAACTTTGTGCTCCGCGGCGGACATGCCGCCACCGCGCGCGGCGATAAAAGCGGCATAGTGCTGGATGTATACACCGATATGCCGGGGCTTCAGCTTTACAGCGGCAACTTTTTAAAGGGCCGCGCGGCGTGCGGTGAGCTCTTCCCCCGCTCGGGCTTTGCGCTCGAGCCGCAGTATTTCCCCAACGCAGTCAACACGCCCGGCTTTGATGCCCCCGTTCTGCGCGCGGGCGAACAGAAGACGCACTATATAAGGTATATATTCGGGTGATTTTGCCCGAATATTTTAATAGTCATGGAAATTTTAATAACGGGCGGCGCGGGTTTTATAGGCAGTCATTTTGCAGACTACATGTTGCGCAATTACCCAAATGACCGCATAGTATGCCTTGATAAACTCACTTATGCAGGCAATATGCACAACCTTGAAGGCGCGCTTGAAAATAAAAATTTTACCTTTGTATGCGGCGATATCGCCGATGAAGGAGCGGTGGAAAAGCTGTTCTGTTCGCACAGCTTCGGCATGGTTATAAACTTTGCCGCCGAAAGCCATGTGGACAGGAGCATTGCAGACGCCGCGCCCTTTATACGCACCAACGTTGCGGGCGTGCAGACCCTTCTTTCGGCATGCGTGCGCCACAATGTTGCGCGCTTTCATCACATCTCCACAGACGAGGTGTACGGCGACATTCCGTTTGATGACGAGGTTACAAAGTTCGGTGAAAACAGCCCCCTCAGGCCCTCCAGTCCGTATGCGGCAAGCAAGGCGGCCGCCGACCTGTTGGTTGGGGCATATTGCCGCACGTACGGACTTTTTGCCACCCTTTCGCGCTGTGCAAACAACTACGGCGGCAGGCAGTTTCCCGAAAAGCTCATCCCCGTATGCATATCGCGTGCCCTGAATAATTTGCCTGTCCCCGTATACGGCAGCGGCCAAAACGTGCGCGAATGGCTTGACGTGTACGACCATTGCCGCGCCATAGATCTCATTCTGCAAAAGGGAACGGCGGGGCAAGTTTACAACGTGGGCAGCGGCGAGTGCCTCAGCAACAATGCGCTTGTGGGCGATATCCTCGGCATCCTCGGCAAAAGCCGCTCGCTTATAGAATACGTCCCCGACCGCATGGGGCACGACAGGCGCTATTGCACAGACAGTTCAAAGCTCCGCGCCCTCGGCTGGCGCCCGCAGGTAACGCTTGCGCAGGGGCTTGCCCGCACGGTGCGCTGGTATGTTGAAAATAAACGCTGGCTGGAGTGCGTTTCAAGCGGCGAATATTTAAAAAACAACGCGCACTATGCCGCAACCAACAGCATTAAGTGAATAAAAATGCTCTTTTTTGCCGTCGGGCGTTGACCCGTCGGCTTATTTGTTGTATTATATTTGTAGTCGGGCGACCAAGTGTATAACGATTACGGGTGTCACCATGCAATACGGAAAAATAGAGGGGCTTGAAAAGCCCGTTTCAAAAATAATATGCGGCACGGCCTCCGCACCGCTCAACGGCGGCAAAGACTGCACCGCGCTGCTCGAGGGCATTTTTGCTCTGGGCGTAAACACCTTTGATACCGCAAGGGTATACGGCGGGGCAGAGCGCACTCTGGGCAGGTGGCTGCAAAACAGCGGCAGGCGCAACGGGGCGGTAATAATTTCAAAGTGCTGCCACCCCGACATTTTCGGGCGCAAAAGGGTCAATGTGCGCGCAATGCGCGCCGACCTCGGCCGCACCCTGCGCATGCTTTGCACTGACTATGTAGACGTGTACCTTCTCCACCGCGACGACCGCGGTGTGCCCGTCGGCCCGCTCGTGGAGGAGTTCAACGCCATGCACGCGGCGGGCAAAGTGCGCGCCTTCGGCGGCTCAAACTGGTCGCATGAACGGGTGGAGGAGGCCAACGAATACGCCTATGCGCACGGCCTTGTTCCGTTTACGGTCACAAGCCCCAACTTCAGCCTTGCCGAACAAGTGGGCGACCTGTGGGGCGGCGGAGTAAGCATTTCGGGCGCGGCGGGTGCAGATGCGCGCGCTTACTATGCTCAAAGGGGCGTCGCCGTGGTGGCGTACTCTTCGCTGGCGTGCGGGCTGCTCTCGGGCAAAGTCGTGCCGGACGGCTCCAACGCGCTTAAGGTGCTTGATAAGTTTGCCGTAAAGGGCTATTACAGCAAAGAAAATCTCGCCTGCCTTGAAAGGTGCGCAAAGGTGGCAAATAATCGCGGCGCGTCGGTTGCACAGGTCGCGCTTGCCTACGTTCTGTGCAGCGGCATGAACGCCTTTGCCGTGGTAAGCTGTTCGTCCGCCGCGCGCATGCAGCAAAACTGCGCCGCGGCGGAAATATCTCTCTCCGCGGAAGAGGTAGCCTTCCTTGAAGGCGTTCAGTCCCGATAACGGCGCCTTCTGCTTTTTATACCATGTGGTGGTTTGTATGAATAAGTTTAAAGATAAAGTAGTTGTTATAACGGGCGCAACTTCGGGCATAGGCAGGGAGTGCGCCGCGCAGTTTGCCGCACGGGGCGCAAAGGTAGTCAGCCTTGCCCGCCATGAAAGCGGCGAATATTTCAGTGTGTGTGCAGACGTTGCAAACGAGGCCGCGGTAAATGCCGCCGTCGCCCGCGTTACAGAGCAGTTCGGCACTATAGACATACTTGTAAACAACGCCGGGTTCGGCATATCGGGCGCCATAGAAAATACTTCCGACGAAGATGCCCGCCGCATATTCGACGTAAACTTTTTCGGCACGCTCAACCTTATAAAGGCGGTGGTGCCCGTAATGCGCAGGGGCGGTGGCGGCAGCATAGTCAACATAAGTTCGGTCGCGGGCGAACTTGCCATACCCTTCCAGTCGTTTTACTCTGCCACCAAGGCGGCGGTATGTTCGCTCAGCGCTGCCCTCCGCAACGAGGTTGCGCCCTTCAACATAAGGGTAAGCGCCGTGCTCCCGGGCGACGTAAATACGGGGTTCACCTCCGCGCGCCGCAAAAACAGCGCCGACGACCCCGCCTATGGCGACAGGGTTGCCCGCGCCGTGGCAGCCATGGAGCGCGACGAGCAGAACGGCATGCCGCCCGCAGTGGTGACGCGCGCCGTGCTCAGGTGCGCGGCGGCCAAACTCCCTCCCGTGCAGGTTTCTGCGGGCGCAAAGTACGGGCTGTTTCTCTTTCTCGCCAAACTGCTGCCGCTCCGCCTTGTAAACTACATACTCGGAAAAATGTATTCCTGAACGCGGCCCTCTGCGCCAACCCTTACGCCTTTGTACCCCTGTCGGGGTTGACAAATTTTTTGCCGTTTAATATAATAAAAGGGTAGTGTGTTTAAAATAATATTAAAGGTGGTTTTGACTATCCACATTTCAAGGAATCACAGGTTATGAAGATCTGCATTTTCGGCGCATCCAGCGCCGCTATCGAAGATGTGTATGTAAAGGCGGTTGAAAGCCTTGCCGAAAATATGGCAAGGCGCGGCCATTCGCTGGTGTTCGGTGCGGGCGCAACGGGCGCAATGGGCGCGGCGGCGCGCGGAACAAAGCGCGGCGGCGGGTATATCCACGGCGTCATCCCCGATTTTTTCCGTGAGGAGGGGGTGGAAAAGATATACGACGGCTGCGACCTGCTCACATTTACAGATACAATGGCTCAGCGCAAGACCATGATGGAAGACCTTGCCGACGCCTTTATAATCGCCCCCGGCGGAATAGGCACGCTGGAAGAGTTTTTTGAAGTTATAACTTTAAAGCAGCTTGGCAGGCACAATAAGGCCGTGGCAATGTATAACGTGAACGGATATTTCGATACCATGGAAAAGTTTATGGCAGAAATGGCGCAAAAAAATTTCCTCGCTCAGGCGTGCCGCTCCATGTATAAGTATTTCACCGATGAAGACGAGCTTTTAGACTACATTCAAAGCTACAGCCCCGAGTCCACGCCCTGGCGCGTGCTTAAAAGGGTAGACTGAGGGCCGCGCGGTGGTATCGGTCATATTTGTCTGTCTTGGCAACATCTGCCGCTCGCCAATGGCAGAACTGGTGTTTAAGGATATGCTTAAAAGGCGCGGGCTGGAAGATAAGTTCGAGGTCATCTCCCGCGGGACTTCCGATGAGGAGGAAGATAACTCCATATACCGCCCCGCCGCAGATGTGTTGCGCGCGCACGGCATAACGGGTGAACATCTGGCCCGCCAGCTCACCCGGCGCGAGGTGGTAAACGCAGACTATGTTCTCGTCATGGATTCGGACAACCTGTTCGACGTGTTAAGGCTTGCGGGCACCGCGCACAGCGACAAGGTGTTCAAATTGTGCTCGTTCACAGACGACCCGCGCGACGTGGCCGACCCATGGTATACCCGCAACTTTGAGCGCGCCTATCGGGATATTCTTGATGGTTGCAACGGCTTTTTAAACTATGTTACAAAAAAGCATAAGCTTGCCTGAGGCATATTGCTTCAGGTTGTTTTTTTGTGTTTTGAAAAAAATAATTATTGGGTTAATTCCGCCATATGTCGGCATCATTTTTGCATTATTTTTGTTAAAAAATATTTTTTTTGATTAATTTTTTTATACATCTTGACTTTATTGTGACAGTAGTTGTATAATATATACAGAGTTGCTCCGGTAATTACGGTGCATGAATGTAACAGCCGTGCATGTACGGCTGAAGGGAGGATTTTTATGTCAAGAAAAAGCAAAAGCAAAAGCGGCAACAAGACGGGCTTTATCGTGCTTGCAGTGATCCTGGTAATGCTCATTCTTGCAATAGTGGGCGTCTGCATAAATTGGATAAGCCGTACGACTTATTTGAACGATAACAGCGATACGGTGTTCTCCAAACTCGGCGATCTGTTTGAAAGGTATAAAGACAGTACCGACAGCGAAGATGCGGGCGCGTTCCGTCTGATGGCGGCGTTCGGCATACTCACGGTAATACTTGCCGCAGCTACTGCAGTGCTTGCCGGCATAACAAAAGTGCTTGGCTGGAAACTGTTTAAGTTCCTTCTTATTATAGTTTCCGTAGTCTGCGTAATAAGCGGCGTTGTAAGCATTATCACGTCGTTCACATATTGCGATACGCTCGTAAATGTAAGCGGCGGAATAGACGGCTGGTTCGAAGCCGGAAGCAAGGCTGCCCCCGCGGCAGGCGCATGGTTGACCGCAATAGGCGGCGCGCTTGCAGGGCTTGGAGGCGCGTTTGCTGCCATAAAAAGCTGATATGCCTGCTTAAAACTTGATACATAACATTCTTTTACGGGCCGCCCGCGCATTTAATTGCGCGGGCGGCCTTATTATATATGACCGAACGGCGGGACGGAGACCTCTTGTAAATATTTTAAAAATTCACGCTCAAATGGTTGACAACAATAAAACAAAATATTATCATATGATTAATCATTCATATGTAGGGAGGCAGGCAACATGAAAAATGCTTGCGAAACGCCCGAAGAGCACGAGGGCATAATAAAAACCGCGTTGTCTGAAATGCCGTCGGACGGGGCCATTGCCACAATGGCGGCGCGCTTCAAGGCGATAAGCGAACCTTCCCGTCTTAAAATACTTCTTGCGCTTTCGGCGGGCGAACTGTGCGTGGAGCACATCACGGCGGCTGTCGGCGGCAACCAAAGCGCCGTTTCTCACCAGCTTAAAACGCTTAAAGATAACCGCATAATCAAAAGTCGCCGCGCCGGCAAAAACATACTCTATTCGGTGGACGACGACCATATCATGACCATGATAAAAGTGGCAAAGGAGCATCTGCACGGCGATGAATAAGGTGTTTAAGGTAGAGGGGCTGGACTGCGTGGCGTGCGCGGCCGAGCTTGAAGACATAGTTTCAAAGGTAAAGGGCGTAAGCGGGGCGTCTGTAGACTTCATAGCGCAGAAAGTGCGCTTTGAATGTGAAGATGAAGACGCCGCCCGCGAGGTGACCCGCCGCTGCAACTCGTTTGAGGACGTAAAGGTAGTTGCGGAAGAGGGTGCCGCCCCTTCTGCGGCAGAAGAGTGCGGCCATGAACACGGCCACGCCGAATGTTGCGGCCATAGTCATGAACACGCCTCATGCGGCTGCGGGCATAGCCACGAGCACAGGCACGACCATGAAAGTTGCGGCTGCGGACACAAACACGAACACGCCGTATGTCAGGCAAACGGCGGCAATATGCGCGAACTTCAGCTTGAAAACATAGATTGCGCGTCATGCGCGGCCGAGCTGGAGGAGATGGTCGCCGCTGTCAAGGGGGTAAAGAACGCATCGGTGGACTTCATAGCGCAGAAGGTGCGCTTCGAGTGCGACGATGAAGATACCGTAAACGCGGTCATCAGGTGCTGCACCGGCTTTGAAGAGGTCAGGGTGGTCGGCCTTCAGCCCTCGCCCTCTGCCGGCGGCGAAAAGATAAAAATCAAGGGGCTGTGCTGCGCAAACTGCGCCCGCGAGCTTGAAGAAATACTCAACAAGATCCAGGGCGTTTCCGCCACGGTGGACTTTATGAATATGTCCGTAACGCTCAAAGCGGACTCTCCCGCCGCCCGCGAAAAGGCCGTATACGAAATTACCCACTTCGAAGACGTAAAAATAGTGGAGGAAAAACCCGCGGCCGCTCGCGCAAAGGGGCTTTTAAGGCAGCATTTAAGGGAGATAATACAGGTAATAATATCTGTGGTCGCCTTTGTGCCCGCACTGCTTTTAAACCTTTTGGGCGGCGACGTCGGCGTGATTATCTCCTACCCGCTGTTTGCAATTTCATACCTATCCGTCGGCTGGGAAGTGCTTGTAAACACCGGAAAAAACATAGCCAAGGGCCGCATATTCGACGAAAACTTTTTAATGACTGTCGCCTCTGTGGCGGCCATAGTGCTGGGCATAGTGTCTGGCGACGGCCTGTACGAAGGCGTCGCCGTAATGCTCCTGTACCAGATCGGCGAACTGCTGCAGTCTATAGCGGTGGGCTCGTCGCGCAACTCCATAACAAAGCTGATGGATCTCAAAAGCGAATCCGCCACCCTGCTCAGAGATGGCAGGCAGGTCGTCGTTAAACCAGAAGAGCTTGCCGTCGGCGATATCATACTCATCAAGGCGGGCGAAAAAGTGCCCGTAGACGGCATTATAGTAAAGGGCGAAACGGCGCTGGATATGCGCTCGCTCAACGGCGAATCTCTGCCCGCAGAAGTAAAGGAGGGGCAGGAGATACTGTCGGGCTCCATAAACGTTTCAAGGGCCATAGAAGTAAAGGTATTGCGCCGCTACTCCGATTCCGCCGTGGCAAAAATTCTCGACCTTGTGGAAAACTCCACGGCAAAAAAGGCCAAGCCCGAAAAGTTCATAACAAAGTTTGCAAAGTACTACACCCCCGCGGTGTGCGCGGCGGCGCTTGTGGTCGCGGCCATAGTTCCCACCATAATATGCGCCGTAAACGGACTGTTCGCGTGGCCCACCTATTCGGAGTGGATATCAAAGGCGCTATCCTTCCTTGTAATCAGTTGCCCGTGCGCGCTGGTCATATCCGTGCCCCTGTCGTATTTCGGCGGCATAGGCCGCGCGGCAAAGTTTGGCATATTGGTAAAAGGTTCTACATGTTTAGACGAGCTTGCCGCCTGCACCGTTGCGGCGTTCGATAAAACGGGCACCATAACCGAAGGTTCGTTCAAAGTGATATCCTCAGATTCCGACAGCGCCCTGCAGCTCGCCGCGGCGGCGGAAAAATTCTCTTCCCACCCCATAGCCGTGGCATTTGAGCAAACGGCAACCCCCTACGCGGCGGAAGATGCCGAAGAGGTAGCCGGCAGGGGCGTTGTGTGCAGCGTGCAGGGCAAAAAGCTGCTGTGCGGCAACGCAAAGCTTCTGCGCGAAAACGGCGTGCAGTTTGCCGAAAAACAGAGCATTTACACGGTGATATACGTGGCGTGGGGCGGTGAATACGTCGGCTGCATAGAGATAGGCGACGGCGTAAAAGAGGACGCAAAGCGAGCCATTGCGCAGCTCAAAGCGCAGGGCGTAAAATACTGCACCATGCTCACGGGCGACAACCCCGCCCGCGCCGAGGTGGTGGCAAGGGAAGTGGGGCTGGACGGCTTCGAGGCAGGGCTTCTGCCCGACGGCAAGCTCGGGCGCGCCGAACAGCTAAAAGAGCGCGGCAAGCTGATATATGTGGGCGACGGCATAAACGACGCGCCGGTAATGGCTGCCGCCGACTGCGCCGTTTCAATGGGCAAAGTGGGGTCTGACGCCGCCATAGAGGCCAGCGACATCGTGCTCGTCACGGATAACCTTGAACTGCTGCCCAAGGCAAGGCGCATAGCCCGCGGCACCCGCTCTGTCGTGTTCCAGAACATAATAGGTTCGCTTGTAATTAAGCTTGCCGTTATGGTTTTAGGCATAGCAATAACAAACTTCCCGCTCATCCTCGCGGTGGTTGCCGATGTGGGCGTGATGTTGGTGGCTATACTCAATGCAATGCGCACAAAGCTTATAAGATAATATACCCGCCCCGCTTTCCTTTGTATAAACTTCGCAATACTTTGTTGCGCTGTGCTTTTCTCGGGTCATTTACGTTTAAGTAAACTCCCCGTCGTAAATGCTCGCACGCCTTGTCTTGCTCGTTTCTTCAAAGGTTAATCGAAGTAGGTCACGAAATTTTAGTTTTGGCTGAAAACTAAAATTTCCGTGATTTGAGAAACTAAGTTTCTCTTCGCGCGACTTTTAAGGGCCCTCGTTTATATAGTCGCGCGAATTCACTTCCAGTGAGCTCGCTTACGCGACAAATTGAGTTGCGCTGGTGCAGGGAAACCCTGCTTGCGCCGTAAATTATTTCAGGAAAATATTTCCTTAATCGTGCCTCCCTTGCCAAAGGGAGGTGGGTAGCACGAACTTTAGCGAGGGCTACCCGGTGGGATTTGCGCCTATAATTATCTTGCGTTTGTAAAAAAATATTCACAAAAATGCCGCGCAGGGCCCTGCGCGGCATTTCAATGTTGTTCGTTAAAGGCGGGCAAAGGGGGCAAAAACCCTTCAAAATACAAAATATTTCAATTTTTGCAAAAAAACGATTGTACATATCGCCCTCAATGTAGTAAAATATTAAGCGGATTATAATGCTCGCGGTGCGCATGCGCAGGCGGGCGCGCACGTGCGCAGGGCGCGCGGCGCAACTTAAAAACAGTACAATATTTTATTCCTGATAGTTTTCAGGTGTAAGGAGTTTAAATGGGACTTATCAGCTTTATACTCGGCTCCGACAGCAGGGCGGCGGTAAAAAAACTCAACAAGCTTGCCCTCAAGGTGGAGGAGCTGGAGCCTAAATATCAGCAGATGTCTGACGAGGAGCTTAAAGATCAGACGCGCATCTTCAAAGAGCGCCTTGCAAACGGCGAAACGCTGGACGATATCATGCTTGACGCCTTTGCCGCTTTGAGGGAGGCCAGCTGGCGCGTTCTTAAAATGAAGCACTTCCACGTTCAGATAATGGGCGGCATCTGCCTGCACCAGGGCCGTATTGCGGAGATGCGCACGGGCGAAGGCAAAACGCTCGTTTCCACCCTTCCCGCATACCTCAACGCGCTCACCGGCAAGGGCGTTCACATAGTAACGGTAAACGACTACCTTGCAAAGCGCGACGCCGAATGGATGGGCAAGGTGCATAAGTTCATGGGCCTCACCGTGGGCGTAGTTGTGCCCGGCATGGATGACAAGCAGAAAAAGGAAGCTTACGCCTGCGACATTATCTACGGCACCAACAACGAACTCGGCTTCGACTACCTGCGCGATAACTTAAAGCCCTCGATTTCCGCCATGGTGCAGCGCGAACTCAACTTCTGCATCATAGACGAAGTCGACTCCATCTTAATAGACGAAGCGCGCACGCCCCTCATCATATCGGGCCGCGGCGGCGAAAGCTCAAAGCTGTATGAGGAGGTGGACAGGTTCGTCCGCACCCTCACCGGCGGCTTCGACGACGACAAAAAGGACGCCGAAAAAAAGGCGCCCTCCAAGCGCAAAAAGGATCTCACCAAGGAGGAGCAGGAGGCCAACGACCGCCTTGCCGCCATACTTGAAGAGATGGAAAACTGGGACTATATAATCGACCGCAAGGAAAAGTCCGTCACCATAACCGAAAAGGGCGCGGAGAAGGCTGAACGCTTCTTCGGCATAGCCAACCTTGCCGATATAGAAAACGCCGACCTCAACCACCACATACAGCAGGCGCTCAAGGCGCACGAGCTGTTCAAGAGAGATGAAGACTACATCGTTTCAAACGACGGCGAGATACTCATAGTCGACGAATTCACCGGCCGCCTTATGCACGGCAGGCGCTATTCAGACGGCCTTCACCAGGCCATAGAGGCCAAGGAACACGTAAAGGTGCGCAATGAAAACAAGACGCATGCCACCGTTACCTTCCAGAACTATTTCCGCCTTTACAACAAGCTTTCGGGCATGACCGGTACGGCAAAGACCGAAGAGGCCGAATTCCGCACCATATATTCGCTTGACGTAGTTGAAATTCCCACAAACAAGCCCGTGCAGCGCAATGACTATGCCGACATGATCTACTCCACGGTAGAGGGCAAAAAGCGCGCCATAGTGAACGAAATTGTAGAGCGCCACGCCAAGGGCCAGCCCATACTTATAGGTACGGTAACTGTAGACAAGTCGGAGGAAATATCTCGTCTTCTTCGCCGCAACGGCGTAAAGCACAACATCCTCAACGCAAAGAACCACGAGCGCGAAGCCGAAATAGTCGCCCAGGCGGGCAGGTACGGCGCCGTTACCATTGCAACCAACATGGCGGGCCGCGGCACCGATATCCTTTTGGGCGGCAACCCCGAATACCTCGCCAAAAAGCGCATGAGGGAGGAAGGGTACGAGCACGAGATGATAGAAGTGGCCATATCGTATGCAGACAGGCAGTTCACAGAAGAGGAACAAAAGGCGCGCGACCGGTATGCCGAGCTGTACGATATGTATAAAAAGGAGACCGACGCCGAAAAGGTAAAGGTAATAGAGGCGGGCGGCCTGTGCATAATAGGCACCGAGCGCCACGAAAGCCGCCGTATAGATAATCAGCTGCGCGGCCGTGCAGGCCGTCAGGGCGACCCCGGCGTTTCAATATTCTATATCTCGCTGGAAGACGACCTTGCAAAGCGCTTCGGCGGCGAAAAGATAAAGGCCATCTACGACGCCTTCAAGCTGGACGAAGACCAGTGCCTTCAGTCAAAAATGCTTTCGCGCAGCATAGAAAACGCGCAGAAGGCTATAGAGGGCCGCAACTTTGCCATACGTAAGCGTACGCTGCAGTACGACGAAGTTATGAACGAACAGCGCAAGACCATCTACGGCGAGCGCATAAAGGTGCTCAAGGGCGAGGACGTGCACGAACAGATGCTCAAGTATATCCCCGACTATGTGGAAAAGGTGGTTAACGAGACGGTAAACACCGACGCCATGCCCGAAAAGTGGGACGAGGCCGCCCTCAACGAGGCGCTCCGCGTAAAGGTATACCCCGACGAATGCACATTTGAGATCACGCGCGAAATGCTTGAGCGCTGGGACTACGAAAAGGCCATAAAGAAGATCTCTAAAGAGGTCATAGCCGCATACGAACAGAAGATAATAAACATTAAAAACGAAACTCACGGTCAGGTGGACTACCACCAGATAGAGCGCAACGAACTGCTGCGCAGCGTAGACCGCAACTGGATAGACCACATAGACGCAATGGACCAGCTCCGCAAGGGTATAGGCCTGCGCGGATATGCCCAGCAGGATCCCGTAATAGCCTACAAGCAGGAAGGCTACGAGATGTTCACCGAAATGATAGAGCGCGTTCAGACGACCACTATTTCCCGCCTTTTAAAGGGCAGGATAGTGCGCGTGCGCCCCGGCATGCCCATCCCCGGCAGGGCTCCCGCGGCACAGCAGCCCCGGCCTGCGCAGCAGCCCGCTCCACAGCAGCTGCCCGCACAGCCCTCCGCTGCCCGTTCGGAGGCTACCGAACCCGCTCCCGCTCAGCCCGAGGCAAAGGCAGAGGAAGCCGCACGCCAGACTCCCGCGGCACAGCAGCCCGCGGCGGCACCTGCTCCCGCTGCAAATATTCAGCGCGTGCCCATGCCCGGCAACCTTTCAATGAGGCCGCAGGACTTCACCCCCGATCCCACCGGCAAGCAGGCGCCCTTCGTGCGCACCAAAAAGAAGGAGCCCGGCCGCAACGATCCCTGCCCCTGCGGCAGCGGAAAAAAGTATAAGGACTGCTGCTACTGGAAGGATCACAGGTAAGTAATTTTATGCCATATATGCCGTTCGTTGCGGCATATACGGCTTGTAATTACTATTCGCGGCGGCCGTCCGCCGCGTTGCTCCCGTAATTTTTAGCGGGTGCCCGTCTCAGTTATATTGTATACAGTAATAGCGAATTTTTTAAGTGAGAATTTATGTTTAAGGCAGACGATTACAGATTAAGGCTGAAAGACCTTTCGGAGACGCTCTCCGAGGCCAAATATGCCCTCGATATAGACAATATCGGTGAAAAGCTCAAACAGCTGCAGGCCGAACAGGAAAAACCCGAGGTGTGGAACGACCTTGAAAAGTCCAAGCACATCGGCAGGGAAATTTCTGTAATAGAGGGCAAGATAGCCGCATACAAAAAGGGCGAAAGCGCCCTTAAGGACGCGCAGGCGTTCGTAGACCTTATAGAGGAGGCCGACGACGAAAGCCTTGTGCCCGAGCTGGAAAAGATGATCTCCACGGCAGAGGCCGACATAGAGGAGATGCGCATAAAGGCGCTTTTAAAGGGCAAGTACGATTCAAACAACGCCATTTTAAGCCTGCATGCGGGCGCGGGCGGCACCGAGGCGTGCGACTGGACGCAGATGCTCTACCGCATGTACCAGCGCTACTGCGAAAAAGTCGGCTTCAAAGTCACCGAGCTCGACCGCGAGGACGGCGACGAGGCAGGCATCAAGAGCGTGAGCTTCAAGGTGGAGGGCGAAAACGCCTACGGCTTTTTAAAGGCTGAAAAGGGCGTGCACAGGCTGGTGCGCATCTCCCCGTTCGACAGCAACAAGCGCCGCCACACTTCTTTTGCCTCGCTTGAGGTAATGCCCGAGGTCGACGACGAGGGCGAAGTGGAGATACGCGACGAAGATATAAGGATAGACGTATACCGCTCCTCCGGCGCGGGCGGCCAGAAGGTAAACAAGACCGAAACGGCCATACGCATAACGCATTTCCCCACGGGCATAGTAGTCACCTGCCAGAACGAGCGCAGCCAGCTGCAGAACAAGGCAATGGCCTTCCAGTATCTGCGCGCCAAGCTCATCGAGCGGCAGATCGCCGAGCGAGAGGCGGCCGACGCCGAGCTGAAGGGCGAGATAAAAAAGATAGAGTGGGGCAGCCAGATACGCTCATATGTGTTCTGCCCGTATACCCTTGTAAAGGATCACCGCACAGGCTACGAAAATACCGATATCCAGGCCGTTATGGACGGCGATATCCAGGGCTTTATAATAGACTACCTTAAAAAAGCAGGCTGATATCCTGTCTGCAGGCGCGGCAGAAAAGTGCCGCCTTGCAATCAATAGTTGTGCCATATATGCGGCCAAATTTAAAGTTTGCTTAAGTTTTGCGGAGTTTTCCGCCCAAAATATCATACGGAGGGAATTATTTTTATGGCGTCAAAAACAAACGTCGGCGGAAAGTGCATGGAACTTTCCCTCAAAGTAATGTCGCTCGGCGTGGGCATCAACAGTAAAAGGGGTGCGCAGGAGCTCTTCAGGGAGCTGTGCGCAAAGACCACCGAACTGGGCGCCGGCATCAGTGCCGTAAATTACCTGCCCACACGCTCTATGCGCGCACAGCAGGCGGTAGAGCTTGTAAAGTGCTGCCAGCAGGTAATATACCTTCTCAACCTCGCCCTGCGCGAAGGTTCGCTGGAGCAGTCGGGGCTTTCGGGCGCGCTCACGCTCGCCGTTGATATCGGCAACGAAATAAACAACTTCGTCATGGCATACGTGCCCGGCGTTGCCGCCGCCCAGCCTGAGGAGAAACCTGAAGAACAGCCCGAGGACGAGCAGCCCCGGCCCGACCCCGATCCCGACGGGTTCGACGCCCCCTACGACGGCACTCTTTAAACTGTTTAGCTACATAATATACTTTGCCGCCTGTCTGCGGCAGTGCTTCAGGGCATATGCTTTGCGGCGGGTACAGTGCGGCGTTTTTTGCCGCCGTGTGCCGCGCTCAAGACACATTCCTTCTAAAAAATACAATTAACGTGCGGCGCCGCGGCGTCGCACTTCGGTTTTATATATGTACGATATATCTGCGTTCAGCGTAAAGTCCCAGCCTGTAATACTCGGTATAGAGTCCAGCTGTGACGAAACTGCCTGCGCCGTGCTCCTCGGCAGAAAAATTCTTTCAAACTGCATAATCTCCTCGGCGACCGAACAGGCAAAATACGGCGGAGTGGTGCCGGAAATAGCCTCGCGCATGCACACCGAGGCGGTGGACGAAGTCTGCCGCATGGCGCTTGAACAGGCCGCCGTGCGCCCGCAGGATATAGATTGCGTGGCGGCAACTTACGGCGCCGGGCTTTTGGGCGCGCTGCTCGTCGGACTGTCGTTTGCCAAGGCCTTCGCCTATGCGCTCAACGTTCCATTCGTCGCCGTCAACCACATTCGCGGGCACATATCTGCCGCCTATCTCGACAAGCCCGACTTAAAGCCGCCGTTTATAACGCTGCTTGCAAGCGGCGGGCATACGGCAATACTGCTCACAGAATCTTTCACGCAGTTTAAGGTGCTTGCCGCCACTTCTGACGACGCTGCTGGCGAGGCGTTCGATAAGTGCGCCCGCGTTCTCGGCCAGCCGTACCCCGGCGGGCCCTCGGTGCAAAAACTTGCTGCGGGCGGCAGGCCGGTAATAAATCTTCCCTCCGCGCTCGTCAAAAATTCAACGTCAACGCGCTTTTCGTACAGCGGCCTCAAAACGGCGGTAATAAACACCGTGCACAACGCCGCACAGCGGGGCGAACAGCTCAATCTTGCAGACGTGGCCGCCTCGTTCCAGCGCGCCGCCATAGACCCGCTTGTAAAAAAGACGGTGGAATATGCTCAAAAGTACGGTATACGCACCGTAACGGCGGGCGGAGGGGTCATAGCAAACGACTATCTGCGCTCCTCTCTGTCCGCACTGTGCGCCTCAAACGGCATAAATTTAGTCCTTCCCGAAAAGAAATTCTGCACGGATAACGCCGCCATGATAGCCTCTGAAGGGCTCAACCAATACATGGCGGGCAATTTTTCGGGGTTGGATATAAATGCCTGCGCCTCGATACCGTTATAAAGGGGTTCACAAAATTTGCCGCCTTGCGTGTCGGCAAATTTTCGTGATTTTTAGGGGCGCTGCCCCTCTTTGTGCAATCTTAAGTGCCCTCAATTATATAATTGCGCAAATTCACCCTGCTGAGGCGCAGGTATGCGCAAATTGGGGCCTGCTGCGGCGGGAAACCCGCCTTGCGACATTATTTATTTTTTGTAAGCTCCTTCGCAACATTCCGCACGCTCCTTCTTGCCTCCCTTGCCAAAGGGGGGAAGGCTTGCCAAAGGCAAGCCAGGGGGGATTTTTGCTTGCATCTCCAAAGTTTTAGCTCCGCGTGTTTTTTGCGTTTGTTTGCATATCCGGCTATTTGCCGCGTTGCGGGCAAAAAATGCTTTACTTTCGTCGGGCGTTCGGGTATAATATTTACATAATTTAATATCAAAGGCTATCACGGAGGACAACCGCCCTTTCGCCAACCCTTTAAGAGAGCTTTCGGCAGGTGTAAGAAGGCAGGCGCGCGACGGGGATATCACCTCCCAGCTTATTTTCCCAAAGCGGGCGGGCTGAAAAAGCGCGCACGCCGCGTAAGAAAATACGGTTTCATAACCCGTTACAAGTTATGGCAAATAATAGTTTGTTTTGGTGGTTTACAAGCACTCGTTTTCGGTGTCCGAAATAACGGGGGCTTTATTTTTTTACCGCCGCAAGGAGCTTCAATGTATAAAAAAGTGGATACCGCCCTCGACTTTGTGGGCAGGGAGCAGGAAGTCATCGACTTCTGGAATCAAAACAACATCTTTGAAAAGTCTGTAAAGCAGAACGAGGGCGCTGAAGAGTTTTCCTTCTACGACGGCCCTCCCACTGCCAACGGCAAGCCGCATATCGGCCATATTTTAACGCGCGTAATGAAGGATATAATCCCCCGCTACCAGACCATGAAGGGCAAGCACGTTTTGCGCAAGGCCGGATGGGATACGCACGGCCTGCCCGTAGAACTCGAAGTGGAAAAGATGCTCGGCATGGACGGCAAGCAGGACATTGAAAAGTACGGCATAGAGCCGTTCATAAAGCAGTGCAAGCAGTCTGTGTGGAAGTATAAGGGCGAGTGGGAGCGCATGTCTGAGCGCGTAGGCTATTGGGCCGACATGAAGCACCCCTACGTCACCTACGACGACAACTATATCGAGTCGGAGTGGTGGGCCCTCAAGACCATGCACCAGAAGGGCCTTTTATACAAGGGCCACAAAATAGTGCCCTATTGCCCCCGCTGCGGCACGGCGCTCTCCTCGCACGAGGTCGCTCAGGGCTATAAGCTGGTAAAGGAAAATTCGGTGGTCGCCCGCTTTAAGGTGAAGGGGGAAGAGGGCCGCTACATCCTTGCATGGACAACCACGCCGTGGACGCTGCCTTCAAACGTGGCGCTGTGCATGAACCCCAACGAGCCCTACGTTGAAATAGAGTCCGAAGGCACGCGCTATATACTTGCAAAGACGCTTGTTTCAAACTTCTTTGAAGAGTACACTTTAGTTGCAGAAAAGCCCGGCAGTGAGTGGGAGGGGCTGGAGTACGAGCCGCTGTTTGAAGAGACGGCCGCCGAAATAAAGCGCATATCTCCCGCAAACGCGCCCTTAAAGGCGCACTACGTTGTGTGCGATACCTATGTAACCATGGGCGACGGCACAGGCGTAGTTCACATTGCCCCCGCCTTCGGCGAGGACGACTACAAGGTGGGCAAGCGCTATAACCTGCCCGTAGTTCAGCTTGTAAACGAGCGCGGCTGCTTCGACAAGCGCTTCCCCGCGGTAGACGGCGTGTTCGCCAAAAAGGCAGATAAGACGATAATAGACATGCTTGAAAAGCAGGGCAGCCTGTTCAGGGTGGTGCCCTTCGAACACGACTACCCGCATTGCTGGCGGTGCGATACGCCCCTTTTATACTACGCCCGCTCAAGCTGGTTCATTGAGGTCACCAAGGTCAAGGAGGACATAAAGGCTGCCAACCGCTCGGTGAACTGGATGCCCGAGACCATAAAGGAAGGCCGCATGGGCAACTTCCTTGAAAACGTCATCGACTGGGGCCTCTCCCGCGACAGGTACTGGGGTACGCCCCTGCCCGTATGGGTATGCCCCGACTGCGGTGAAATAGAGGTCATCGGTTCCAAGCAGGAGCTTAAGGAAAAGTGCGGCCTGCCCGCAGACAGCGACATAGAGCTGCACCGCCCCTATCTCGACAACCTCACCTGCACCTGCCCCAAGTGCGGCGGCAAAATGAAGCGCACGCCCGAAGTAATCGACTGCTGGTTCGACTCCGGCTCCATGCCCTTCGCGCAGTATCACTACCCGTTTGAAAACGCCGATCTTTTCAAAGAGACCTTCCCCGCCGACTTCATCTCGGAGGCCGTCGACCAGACGCGCGGCTGGTTCTATACCCTTTTGGTGGTAAACACCATACTCTTCGGCGTGGCGCCCTTTAAAAACTGCATAGTTCTGGGGCACGTAAACGATAAAAACGGCATAAAGATGTCCAAGCACAAGGGCAACGTGGTCGATCCCTGGTCGGTGCTCGATAAGCAGGGTGCAGATGCCGTGCGCTGGTACTTCTATACCTCGTCGGCGCCCTGGCTGCCCTCAAGGTTCTACGAAGAGGCCGTGTCCGAAGCGCAGCGCAAATATCTGGGCACGCTGTGGAACACCTATGCGTTCTTTACGCTGTACGCCGAAATAGATAAGTACGACCCTTCAAAGTATTCGCTCAAAGACAGCAAGCTCTCGCTGATGGACAGGTGGATACTCTCCAAGCTCAACAGCCTTGTAAAATTAGTTGATGAGCATCTCGCCCGCTACGAGATAACCGAAAGTTCGCGCGCCATACAGGACTTTGCAGACGTGCTCTCCAACTGGTACGTGCGCCGCTGCCGCGACAGGTTCTGGGGCAGCGACATGACGGAGGACAAGGCCGCTGCATACACCACGCTGTATACCGTGCTTTTAACGCTTGCAAAGGTGACGGCGCCCTATACGCCCTTCGTTGCGGAGATGATGTACCGCAACCTTGTGCCGCAGTTCTTTAAGGACGCGCCCGAGTCCGTTCATCTCTGCCATTTTCCCGAGGCCGACGAAAGCCTTATAGACGGCGAGCTTGAACGCGGCATGGATAGCGTTCTGAACATTGTTGTAAACGGCAGGTCGGCGCGCAACGCGGGCAACCTTAAAAACCGCCAGCCGCTTGCCGAAATGGTGGTGGTGTCTGAAAAGCCCATGAACCTTTCGGAAGAGGAAGTGCAGATAGTGCTTGAAGAGCTCAACGTAAAGCACATGACCGTTGCAGACGACGCTTCAAAGTATATCAGGCATCGCCTCAAGCCCCAGCTCAAAACGCTCGGCCCCAAGTTCGGCAAGCAGCTGGGCGCCATATCAAAGTTCATAGCCTCGTGCAACGCAGAAGAGGTGCTTGCAGGCATCCGCAGCGAAGGCAGCTATACCATTCCCGACCTGGGAATAAAGCTCATGCTCGAAGACCTGCAGGTGTTCTCCGAAAGCGCCAACGGCTATGTGGCGCAGTCAGATAAGGGCATAACCGTCGCCCTCTCTACGGCGCTCACCGAAGAGCTGCTGGACGAGGGTGTGGAGCGCGAAATAATTTCCAAAATACAGAACATGCGCAAGGAGGCGGGTTTTGAAGTCACCGACCGCATAAACGTATATTTCACTGGTGAAGGCCGCGCCCTCAAGGTGCTGCGCGCCGCAGGCTTTGCCGGGGACGTGCTTGCCGACAGCGTGCAGCAGGGCCCCGCGCCGCAGGGTGCCTTTGTAAAGGAGCAGAACATAAACGGCGAAAAGGCAGTTATAGCGCTTTTGCGCAAATAAAGTTTGCGTGCCTGATAGTGTCATTTCGACCGAGCGTAAGCGAGCGGAGAAATCTGATCACCATTTCAGAACAATAATTTAAAACTGTTGTTAAGGCGCCGCGCAAGGTATACCT
>ERZ1090869.359-NODE-359-length-24871-cov-11.159333_pt1 | contig 24871 bp, 36 predicted proteins | sample MGYA00478474_ERZ1090869 | MGnify/ENA primary metagenome ERZ1090869 (study PRJEB33644, sample SAMEA5815748) | chicken gut metagenome | biome: Chicken; feature: Gastrointestinal Tract; material: Caecum | place: Ireland | collected 2019-01-01 | study: A study of the... | reverse complement strand
CATTAAATATTCTCTGAATGTATCAGATGCGGTACCGCCTGCGTAATATCTATCGCAAACACCTTGCGTAGACCCGGATCCTTCCGCAGACGGCCACCAGGCCCCGGTATCGGAATCAACAGAATCGTCCCCGATATACCAATCCAATGCCTGTCCGTCTGCGCTTGCCGGAATTGCGCCAACGACTTTATAAGTGCTTTTAATAACAGAATCCGAACCGGAATGCGCCGTCCCTTTTTCCGCTACATAAATCGTTCTGGTTCCATCCGCGTTCAGCCACGCCGCTGTATCGCTGGCAACGATATAACCGCCCACGGCATACTCACGCCCCTGCACCCGGTATGCATGTTTTCCATCTGTGTTGGATACCGGTGATCCGTCATGATATCCAATGACGGTATCCGTTGTCCCGGCACAAGCGTGCATAGAAGATATGATGATAGGCGCTGAAAACGTCTCTGTGTATACATGCGGTATCGTATTAAATGCCGATTCTTCCGGAATGTCCAGATAGATCGCGGTATTCGCGCCATCGTCCAAAGGCACTTTGCTCAGCACCTTTACATCATCCGCATAAGCATGCACGGAATCCTGACCACGGTCATTATTCGCCGATCCGTTGTTGTTTGCACCGTATCCGACAGATACATAGTTTCCAACCGGGATATTGGCGGCCTGTGCATTTGTGACAGGGAAGTAGGTGTTGTTATCCGAAGACTGGATTGCCGCTTCATACTGAAAGTTATAATTTGTCACACCAGCTTCTAATGCCTGTGTGGATTTTGTCGCGCCTTTGATGATGTCAAAAATGATCTGGAAATTGTTCCGGCACGCGCCTGCTCCCCAGTAACCCGCTCCTTTTGCCTGATAGTTGGTAATCATGTTGTTGTGTGACTGGCTTCTTTCTGGCTTTAATCCTGGCTGTGACCTAAGTTTTCCGTCTGATGCAAGCCCGGAAACATAGGAACTGCCAATGCACCACGGAAGAACTGTACCGTCTTCTTTTACACATTCGCACCACGGAACCAACCCAAGCTCTGGATGCGGAAGGTCCGAAATAGTCACCAGGTCATACTCTGGGTTAGAAGCGTCCCATTTCCAGTAAAATGACATCTGCATTGCGCCAACATCAACTGCGCCTGCAGTTTTGTAGTCCGAAGATCCTTCGATCGCCGTAGGTCTTGCTGTGCCATCTGCATCACGGACATAATTAACATGTACCCACTCAAAAAGCGGGTTCTGTCCGTTCAGGTAATCGTCCTGCCCCTCTGTGGTGTCCGTAGAGGGTTCAAATACCAGCCCGGCGTTATCCAGCAGTTTTTCTCCGGATGGCGTCGGGTTTGTGGCGAATTTCCAGATTTTGGTCTGGTAGACCTTCCCGGTCCGGCGCATGGCGTAGTAATTTTCAATATAGGTTTCCAGCTGTTTCTGAGGATCCTGTGTATAGATCCCCAGATCTTCACTGGTTTTATTTCCTTCCAACGTCACGCCGTTGATCTGAGGTTTATTCGTTAGATCGTTGTAGTTGGTTGCTCCATCTTGTCCATCTGCCCCATTTGTGACTGTATATGTTGTCGTAGTCCCGTCTGTATAAGTGATGGTATAGGTATCAACAAGCCCTTCCGTATCGGTCAGTTCAATTTTCTCTATCCCTCGTCCGGGAGTTCCGGGCTGTCCGCCGCCAGATTGTATCTGTTTCTTCAAAATCGCATATACTTCTTCTGCTTTTAATGCCATATCATCACCGCCTTACAGTTCATACCATTGACCGTTAAGGAAATGCAGAACCTTTGTTGTTCCTGCTCCGTCATACAGGAGCGCTGAACTTCCATCGTCCACATAGGTCGGTAGTTTTGACTGGTCTGCCACTTTTCCTTCATAACTTCGCTTATTTCCTGTCGCTTCCACGCAAACAAGGCTTCCTAAATCCGGGATTGTGTCTCCAGGATAATAAGTTTGACCGTCTACTACCATTGTTTTGTCTGCTACTGCCATTTATGCCACAATCCTTTCTATTCCATATGGTTCTACATACATAAATCTGTTCCCTAGAACATCTTTTGCCACGCCAAATATCATGCCTGCATAGTCGGCGAGAAAATTACACGCCCATTCTTCTGCTTCTAGCCAATATTTTCTCTTTACCATGCGGTGCAGGTCGGAAATGAGACCGAATGAAAATAGGGCGCAGTGTCCCAATTCATGAATAAACACTCTATTCAGTTTTTCCCCATAAAGTTCATTTGACAGATAGATTGTCATGGTGGTGCTGTCAGTTACTCCTATTGTGAGAGTACCAGTTCTGTCCACCAATACTGGGTCTGTTGGATATGTAAATCTTACTCTCCATCGCAGACCATTCATGTAAAATTCATCTATCATGCCATCACCGCCTTATAAAATATCTAGTTCTTGAAACACCTTGAAAATTTTAGGACTGTTTATTGCAAGTAAATTTACCAGGCTTTCGTCCCGGCTCAATACGTCAGCACCCATCTCAAAGAGGGCGCAATGAAGAATCTCATGCCTATAAACTTCTTTTGCCCGATTCATCCTTTCTTCATACGAAGAATCTTTGTCAAGCATTTTATGAACCGGTCTTATGTGAATTTCTTTATTGTAAAATCTTGCTTCTCCGTCAGCTTCTTCATCTTCAAGGTCAAAAAACACTCTATATTCCGTTCCCAGAATATTTACTTTGCACTCCTGCATAATTTATTCCTCAATTTTCATTACAAATTTGCCGCCGCATTCACATTTTTCGTGGATATCAAACACGTCCCAATTATCCGTTGATTGTCTCTTATCTGGTTTCTGTGGTTTTCCGCATTTCTCACAAACAAAAATGATTTTTGGCAGTTTCTTTTTTTCATTACACATCCTCCCATTCAACCAATACCAACTTTCCATTCTTCATTGCATTTGATTTTCTGTCATGTTCTAATCATGAATACATTCTTTTTTCTTGAAAAACATTAAATTTCAATCAAAAATCTATAATCAAAAAGAGCCAACCTCCTTTTTTGGAAACTGGCTCTTTTCATGTTCATTCCAATTATTACAATTGCTGCAGCATTTTTGTTAGATCACCCTTTAATTGCTGCTTTAATTGCGGGTCTGCGTCACGGTACATTTCTTTCAAATTGCTTTCAAAATCGCTTACATACTCTCTTGTAGATTCTTCCATTTTTTTCTTGGATTCAGCATCCTTGGTTTCTGTATAATGCTTCCGATGGTCCCTATACCTGTCATATGTCTCTCCATATCTTGAAGGGTGTCTCATTTCCATGTCATAATATCCGGACCGTCTATTCCAATCAGAAGATCCGTGATCCATTCTAGGCATGTATCCATCATGCCCTGCATAATTGTTCCATCTCCCATCGGTATATCCCATACGATATCCCGTCATTGGAAATGGTGTATCATCATACATACCGTTATAAGCATTGTAATTTTCATCATCCATCATGTGGAGATATGGTGTATATCCTGCTGAGCGCCCTCTGCCAGACCGATGGATAAACTGACCAGTTCTTGGATCTCTTCCGCGATATCCCGCGCGCCCATATATCTTTTCTTCTTCATCCATCGCTTCTACTTCGCGATATTCTTTGTCAGCGCAAATTGCTTCTTTTACAGTTTCAATGCAATCCTTCAAATCATCCCAATCCTGAGAATTCAAGTTATCAAAACCATGAGCCTTTGCTTTCTCCATAGCCCATTTTCCCATTTCTATAGCTATTTTATGCATAAGCTCACCTCCTTAACACTCTCTTTCTACGATAACAACAAGGTTTTCAACCTCAATAGTTTGTGTATTCGGATTTACTACTGCCACATTGACCTGACATTTGCCAGCACATACAATCTCTTCAAATGCTACATTGAAAAAATCTTCTACTGCTGCAGGAGTTACAGTTGCAATAGAACTTCGCAAAACCTCCCCGTTGATAGCCAGCGCCAAAGAAATTGGACCGACCGTTCCACCTGTCGGGATTGCGATGTTTCCTTTTACAAAAATTCTATATCTCGCAGGATTACAATCGCTACCACTATTTGCAATGCAAATTAATCCAGATCCGTTTCTATGATTTACGCATCTGCTCCTTACAACATTCTCAGAAAGTAGTGCATTCTGTCCTGCCGCCACTTGCTGAACAAAAATACCTGAAAATTCAGCCATTCCATTTTCTCCTTTTCCATTTATTGAAAAGGGATAGTGCAATTATAGCATCTATCCCTTGAAATGTCATAGTAACATCAGCTAATTGCCGAACATCCCATAGGGAAGATACTATTAGCAGCCGCAAGAATTACATCCACATCCTGCATTATAATTTGCGCCATACGCTCCATAGTACCCAACGCCCAGCGGATTGCCGTAGCAGCAATTCGGATTAGGAACCACGTAGGCGGGCACGGGGCAGTCGGCCCCCAGTCTACGGATAAGTTCTGCAGTCTGAGCCTCTTGGTTCGCCGCAATATACGCATTCTGGGCCGTCTGGCTTGCCTGGAACTTAAGAGTCTGGTTCTCTGCCTGAAGCGTTGCAATCTTATCCTGAGTCAGGAAATCAAGGATCGCACGGGTATTGCTATTGTTGTTCTCCAGAATGTCTCTGGTAGTATTCTGGATAGTGTTTCTGGTATCGCAAGCCTGTGTTGCGATGTCATATCTGACGTCTTTGATAGCCGCCAGGTTGTCGCAGCAGCATTGCTGGTTCTGGAACTGAATATTGTTTAACTGCTGCATAAGCGCCGCCTGTTGATTACATCTGGACAGTTCTGCACTGGAAAATCCAGAGTTCAGAGCATTGGTCAGCGCATATGTGCTGTCGCAAATCCCGTTCTGAATAGCATTGATTCCACTTTGAAGGTTATTCAGAGCAAAACCCTCATTCACATCGGCACGTGTGGCCCAGCCCTGGAATCCGGACCCATTTGCTCCGCTATTTCCGCCGAAGCCAAATCCATTGCCCCAGCCTCCGAAAATCGCGAAAATCAGGATTAACCAAATCCAGCCCCAGCCATCTCCGCCAAAGCCCATGCCGTCATTACAGCCGCGATTAGCAGTGCCGCTTAATACAGCGACATCACTTGCTGATAATCCACCGTTCATCATAGTAGATTACCCTCCTTATTGATTTATTTACAAAATCAAAAGTTCCGCGGCTCTTTTAATTATTGTAGCATTGTTACAAATATGTTATAATATATTTGTACGGATAGAGTAGCTCATGAAAGCCATAATGCCTAATGGTTTCCGTACATTATCTATCAATAGGCATCTTAACACGAAAGGCAAGGTGTTATTTTTATGCCAAAATATAAAGGTGTTTCAAAAACATTGGCCGAATGGTCACTCGCAACCGGAATAAATAGTAATGCTTTAAAACGAAGAAAATATCTTGGTTGGAGCTCGGAAAAAATTATAGAAACACCACTCAGGAAAAGAAGTTTATCTAACTCCTAATTTTTGTTTTATGCTATTGATCATCTCGTCAGGGTTTATGTTTTTTTCTTTGCATAAATTCCTGGCGAGTTTTTCAAGACCTTGCATGTCGTTCTTCTCTGCCATATTTAGAGCATTGTTAATCACCGGGTTATTACCAGATTGTTGTCTCATGGAATCAAGTATTGTCTGCTGTGGCGACCCGCTTCTTAGCATTTGCATTAATTGAAAAGGATTTATCATTTCTGACTTCCTCCTCTCTGTGCCTTTTGCTGTGGTTCTGTTTGTGACAACATCTGTTTGATGTCTGTAAAATTATCTAAAATGTTTTGCATCAAATCATTTTTAAACTGTGCAAACATGTCATTTATGTTTTGGACTGTCGCATATTGCGGAACATCCCGCTGTTCATTCTGATCTGATTGCATTGCACGATAGGTTACAATTTTACTTGTACCGTCAGGCATGAGTTGTTTCGTAAAAATTTCGCTCAAATCAGCCTTTGGATAAAACGTCACATTTCCCGACATGTCAACATTTTTCGCCCTAACAACATCAATGCCATCCACAATTTCCCCGTTAAGTCCCATAGGTTGCCCTTGTATTTGAGGATTATATTGAGGCTGGTTGAATTGCTGTTGCTGTGCCTGGAGCTGTGCAAGCCGATCTGGATATGGATTTATTTGCCCATATGGTTGTGCTTGATACATGCCTGCATTTGGCATATAGTATGGATAAACATTATTCATGATTGCACCTCCCGTTTGTCTATATTTATTATATAGCTTCCGGGTATCTGATACAATTTCAAGAATATGTCACCAATATTTCACACACCTTTCATTTCCAATCTCGTGAAATTCCAGGATAATAAAACTGTGCCACTTTTACAATTTTTTTCTTCATACTTTTATTTATTCGATTCACCGTACTCAAACTACAATTCAATTTTTCAGTCGCTTCTTCCAATGTCCCTTCGTCTTGCCTAAACAGAAATAAGGTGCGCTCTCTTGTTGTAAAACCAGCGCACCTTAAATAAAATTCTACTTCCTCCTGCGTAAAATCAACACAAATATTCCGTTTGCTCTCCGCCATTCCATACCCTCCCTGGAATGGAATCTTATACTGGCAAAATACCACTCATAATAAATCCAACAATAGCGCCAACCACTGCCGTCAATATACATGTGACAATAGTTTCATATCGCTTTCCAGGTTTTTGCATCAGGCTCTTTACATTGTTGCTAATTTCGTCAAGCTTTCCATTTATATGTTCACGGTCACTCTTAGAAGAAACCATGTCCTTTTCAACGGCCTCTAAACGATTATAGAACTCTTTGTGGTCTTTTGAATTATTTGATTTCAGTTCTCTAAAGTCATCTTCTAAGCTTTTTATTCGGTGTTCATTTACGCAGTTATTCTCACATCCCATTCAACACCCCACAGTCTCTCCCTAATAAAAGATGCCAGTTCCCCATCCACACGCAATACTGGCCCCTGCGGCAATGCGGGAGGGTACATCGCCACGCACCGTCTTTTTTAAACAATTCTCCCTATTGGTATGATTTTGTGCATGGTGTATATATCGCTCTCGCTCATCCACGAACGGCTTGTGCTATTTTCGGAATGGCTGTTCTGAAACTCTACGCCTTGCATATTGCACCAATATAACACGAGATCAAAAATGCATGCATAATGCTTCCTCATATCCTGTTCTATTACTTCTTGTGTATAATAATCCGGAAAGTTTCTTTGATTTTTGTATGAAGAAATAGCTCTCTTAATGCAAAAAACCACTAAAAACTCTTGGTCGCTATCATAATCACTCCCAAGATAACTTTTTAAATCTTGGAGAAGTTCTAATTCCACTTTATCACCCGCTTATACTATTGTGTTTTCTTGGGCCTTCCGCGCCTTTGTGGTTGTACAGTTGAACCTATTTCTTCATTCGGATCAGGTTCAACTGTTTCAACATTTTTCATGTCATTTTCCGGCACTTCTTCCCCGGCGGCATAGTATTTTCCATACGCCACTACAACGTGATCGTATTTCATGATGCCACCCCCTCTTTATTTTACTTTGAGAACATAAATGCTATCCATCCCTTCAAAAGAAGGCAATACAATTTGAGATACATACGTAGATGTCAGAACCGGCGGACCGTAATCTGTTTTAACGGCAATCGCTGTGCCTCTATCCAGCACGGACACATCTACTTTAGGATCCGTCAAAAGAGTTCTTTCTTCAGGGGTGGTGCCAAACCATGTGCTGCCAAGCTGTCCAGAACCAATAATTGTTACATAGTCATCTAGATAAAACTTTTTCTCAGATTCGTCATAATCCTTATACATTTTATCGTATGTCATCCAATCAACCTTTAGTTTTCTCCGGATTACCTCTTCTGTAGTTTCTGTATCCATAAAGTTCACTGTTGTGCCGCTCATCGTAACTAGCGCATTTTTTACCTGGTCAGATTCAAGGAGAAGATCAAAGGTGGAACTGTTGGACAGTATGGTGGTAGCCGTTACGCCAATGCTGGCAAGGTATTGAATACCGGCCCGTAAATTTGTCAGCGGTTTCGATGTTGTGGGGGCGTTCCATTTATCTCCAGCAGTCGTTAATTCAACGTAATGCTTCGCTTTCCAGCTTCCATCACTGTCATAATCGTAATTATAAATCACATCGTCTGTAGCAATGGAGATATTTAGCTCGCCATTTACAGGACAAAGCAACTGCATTCTCATTCGCTCTACCGCAATATCCGCTCCGTCGATCAGCGTATTTGTATCATCGTATATGGATGAAAGTACCGCATTGATATACGGGTCATTCGACTCACTCACCCGCATAATGTCAATCATGTCTTGCTCTTTAACGGTCATGCCTTCCCGGAAAAGTGGCATCTGTTGCTTAGTCATGGCAATGCCCTGCCGGCCGCGAATAGTAGCCAAAGTATCAAAATTGGAAGGCTTCAGCGCAACTCCAAGGCCTTTATGAGCTTTGATCCAGCTTAAGTCAATCCCCATTTTTTTTCGATTAGGGAACCAGGCTTCCCCCAAAAACGGGATTCTATTACTTTCAACTTCTGTTCGATTCAGCGCAACACTCTGTGCGCTAAACACATCTGTTAATCTCATTTTACTCCTTTCTACCCCATAACTTTTAGGGGTTAGCGACAATATCTAAAAATTGCCGGTATTATATTCTGGTACAATTACTCAGACGCTGCGCCCGGTATTGTTCCAACAAGTGTATCGTTTTCAAACACAATTCTGCATCCTGCATTTACCAGCGTAGCTACCAGTGCGGCATCATAAGTGCAACCACTGTGGCTCTGTGCCTTTGTGGTGTTGATATACGCTTTTTTCAGCACAGCGCCCTGCGGTCTTGACTCGTATACATCATGTAACAAAATGCCAATAGTTCCAGTCCAAGGAGTGGTTTTTTGCGGTTTTCCATCCTTATCAACCGGCGTGCCAGCCTTAACGATCTTCTCTCCTGTATCTGCATCTGTATCGCTCACATTGGTAAAATCCAGTGTGAGGGCAATCGCTTCATTTTCTTTTCGATTTAAGATTTCCTCTTCGACGCCAATGGTATATGTGGTTACAGTCATGTCACCTCTTGCCATTTCTTTCCTCCTTATCTTTTATAAAATTTCAAAATATTTTCATTTACCCCCGAATTTTTCTTAGCCAGTTCCCTTGCTTTTTCTAAAGCCAATGAATTTTCAGCTGTGCCTGTACCAGCCTTAATGTCGGGTCTGCTTTTGAGGAACTTTTGAATGGAATCTTCCTCTGCGGATTTAATTTTTGTCTGAACAAATTTATCCAGATTCGAAAAAAACTTTTCAACATCTTCTAATTCACCGGTAAGTCCAGCAAATACTTCCGCTGTTTTTTCATCCATCCCCACGCCCATATAGCGCTTGCTATAATCCATGATGCGAAGCTGTGTAGCCATTTCTTGTATCCGCTCGTCTTTAAGGCGCTCTGCCTCAGCTTTTGCCTCGGCATCCTGCTCCTCTGCGGTCATTTTTGCTCTTAGCTGTTTCTTATAAGATGCGGCTTCCTGCGAAGACTTATCATTCGCATTTTTCCATTTTGCAGCCTCTGCACGAGCCTCGCTCAGTTGCGAAACAAGTTCTTGATATGCGGTGGAATTGGATTCCTCAGATGCGTTTTGCTGTGTGCCCTGTGTGATTGTATCTTGCTCGTTTGCCACAGTTCCTTCGGTGGCTGCCGTGGATTCAGCAGTAGCTGTTATGCCTTCTACTCCCATAAATTCCTCACTTTCTGCGATTTAAGGCTTCTCTGCCTATATTTAATGTTTGCGTTTTTTTGGCTGTCCTTCTCTGGACAGATGCGCTTTTTTTGTTGATCTCCCAACATATATAAAAAGAGCTCTCCAATTTAGAGAACTCCTTATATCAATAATATTGAATGCTGCACCTGCAATTTACTATTTCCGACCCAGAAGCTCCATGTGTAGAATCTTTAGGAAATGCCATTAAAGATGTCCCGACAAGGAACAAATCCTCTATAGGGATTGATGTCCCTCCTACCATTCGGTGCGTCTCTCGTTCTCGTCTATCCCGTATGTCAATCCACCGTTTCATTGTTCTTCCTGATTCAATTGCATCATAATATTGGCGATAATTCAACGAAGTATTTGCCTCGTTTTCTGCCATAAACATTGCCCTGTCCTTAGTATAGTAATAAATGTATGCCTCATGCTCTCTTGTGGACTCCGCGACATCCTGCGCAAAATCGCGGACGTAATCTTGGATTTGCGAATTCAATATAATAGTTCCGGCCAATGTGACAAGATAGGCGTTCTCAAAACGTATGCGTATATCGTCCCATTGTACAGAATCAAATTGTTGCATCGAAAATGTATAAGCAAGTACACCAACAAAGGCATTTTCTAGTTGCTCCGCCAACCTAATGCGTTGCTCACGCTCCGCATCAGACAGTTCCATTTCTCCAAAATACGTTTCATAAGGCTCTGATTTGACTGTGTCATTCAGGCTGTTTATTTCGTCAAATGTTAAATTAGAAAACATTCTATCGGCTCCCTATATGGCTTGTATGGATCGCTGCGTATTCATCCCTCCAATAATGGGGCTATTAACCGTCTGGTCACTATTATCAGACATAATTCTTTCGTTTTCAGGCGTATCCATCTGTGCCCCTTCCGTTCCGTATGCATTCTTTTGGTACATTTCAATTCCTTCTTTAGAATCCCTCCAGGTTTGCTCCACATCAGGGAAGGCATCAACAGCTTTCAATGCGTGACGTCCTTGGATTCCGTGAGAAACCCAAGTCGCAAATGCATTTGCTTTAACTGCCATGTCATAATTTTTTCTACGATTAAAATGCAAATCTATATCCGATATATGCACCTTCCTCACTGGACTATCTTGTGGCAATATGTTGCTATCCACCAATTTTATGGCACGAATGATGAGCTCTAGCTCTTCGCGTATTGCGCTCTCGACAATGCGTTCTTCCCGCAGTGCATCTACTTCAGTGGCGCTCCATCCAGACATCGCATCTGTTGCCACGCCAGTAGACCCGCCTCCCTCTGAAGTATATTGAATCGGAACCTTTGCGTTCTGCAAAATTTTAGTGCGAGTATCTGTAATGGCAGTCAATGTAGAGTTGCCATCAAATGTGCTCGACATAGGCTGTATTTTTTGGTTTGTGCCGTTTCCGGAGGTTTGGGTCACAACCCATTCGCCATTTCGCGGTGAACGTGGCCTACCAGTTGTTTCATCTAAAGGGAATTCCACATCATTAGCCCACCAGATTTCCTGTGTATGCTGCGACACATCATTGGCAAAGTCAGAAACCATAATGTTCAGACTATCTGCCAACGGTATTTGTCTCTCAAAGCACCCTGTACGGTCCACAGAACGTTCATACTCAACTATTGGTATAATTCCAAGTGGATTTGGCCCTTCTTCAATGTTTTCTCCTTGTATCTCATACCTACTATTGTTTGTAAAGCACGTAAAATAAACCTTTCCAGATAATTTGGTGTACGTAACCCCAAGAACTTTCGGTTGCCCAACCCCGGCATAATAAACGCAAAAAGCATTACGAGAATCCAATGTATGTAATTCTACGTAAGACGATGGAACTTCATTTCTATCAAAGTCCGTTTTAATGTCAACAATCCGATGACCTATACCGCAAACTTCTACATACTCGGCCAGTTCCAAATTTTTGCGGCCAATATTCATTCCATTTTGTAGCATTTCATTTAATGCATTGATGCCAGCAGAATCAGTATCTGGATCCGTATTATGGAATTCATTATTGCCTCTTTGTACCAGCGCCGGTGGAATCCCCCAAAAATATCCTAACTTGAATTCCTTGATGTAATTCGCCAGATTGTCATTGGCTTCAATGTTAATTTCCGGTCGGATGGTTTTAATACGTTGTAAGGGTTGGTAGCCACGCTCGTATTCAAACAGTTCGTTTATTTCTCGTGAATTTTGGCGATGCTTGGCGTATGCTTTTTTCAAAACGCTCAGAATATTATCTCTGTTCACTTCTTTATACTCAGTAAAAATTTTGGCTCTGCCACAGCATTTCACAATCTATTCACCGCCTTTTGAACAAGCAAAAGCGTCCTGAAAATCAGGACGCTTCAATTTTACTATTCTCTTCATTTTACGATATTATCATAAAACGATGTCCCTTTGGTGCTCATTTTTATTTCCTTTGATCTAGCAAATAGAAAAAATATCTACGATAGTCATAAAACGAGCTTCGATTGATTGGTGCTTCCATAATATCCCGAATGTACCAAAACGGTTGTTCATAACACACGCTTTTTATAATATATCGCCAGAGGTCAGGCGATGCTTCTTTGGCCGTTTTTTCAATCAAATCTATCTTTGCCTGTATGGTTGCTCTTTTTATTGCCAAGCTTGCAGTTTCATCTGATGTAGAATTGGTTTTAGAGTGGGGCATCCCATCCATTCCACGCCCAGACAGTGTATCATTATTGTTCTTTATCCACAGCAGCCAATCTGGATACTGCTCACAAAATCCGCAGAGTTCTTTATATCGTTTACTTGAAATTCCATATTTTTCAAGTTTAAGTTTCCTTTTATTCATTTTAAATTGCCTCCTAAATAGGACTTTTTATAATTTGAGCCGTTCGCACACCGCTTCCTTTTTCCAAAAATACCGCAAGGCTTGCCAGCGAGTCCGGCGCATCTTCGTGTTTATTTTTACCAGTCATTGTAAATGAATAAACATTAGTCATAAACTTACGATATTCTTGCGATTGACAGCCTGGTTCTCGAAAATGAAATTTGCGGATAGTCTCCGCATTATCCCATATTCGTTGCTCCTTCCTTTGCGCTGTTTTTGGTGAATGGCCTCCATTTGACAAGATCATCTGTTGCGCATATTTCGATACTAAGTTTGTCTTATATCCTTTTTCTTTTAATTCCCTTTCCACTTCGTCTTTATATCCCTCTCCACCTGCATTTGCCTCAAAAAAAGCATTGGATACTTTGTTTTCTATAATTGCATTTACCACTTTTGGCATGGTATATTTCTTTTCTGAATTATCAAACACCACATCATGAATATAAACGGAGCCGTCTTCGTATACATACGCAACTGGCATAGAAAGATAGTCAAGCCCTCCCAACGCTACATCACACGCTGAAACAATCTTCAAAGGTTCTTCATTTGGCAAAACACCGTTGTAAAAGCACATGTGTTCCGGATTAAACAATGCTCCATCACGCTCAATGGGTTCCTGCTGATATTGCGCTAGCCATCCGGCCATATCGTCGTTTTCTTCAAATTTGGCTCGCATAGTGCGATAATAACTTGTAGAAAATCCGACCCCATAAGTATAATCAAAATTGCTTTCGTCTGTATCCGGGTCTAGTGCCGGAATCTTAAGTACGTCATATCTAATTTTTTTTGCTTCTGGATTATTTTGCAAGAAACTTAGCCTATCCATATACAAATCATGAAGAGACCAAATAGTACCATTAAGAATCAGCTTGCACTGTTCCTTTTTCCGCGACATCACGTTGTTGTCAAATACAATCTGTTTTCGCTTTAATGTGTCTGGGTTCAGGACATCCTGTATTCCCTCCAATATATCATCGAGAATCAGCCATCCGTATGCGTCATACTCTCCATTAAGACCGGACTCCAATCCCTTTCCTGAAAGCGTTGCGTATTTCTTTTTCCTGTCCAGGTCAACCTTGTGGTTTTTTGCATCTGTTCTCGCTATTTTTGTTGGGAATACATCGTTATGGCAATACGTGGGATCAGTCCATATTTCCATCACACCGTCAAGGAAAGCTCCGCCAAGCCCCTCTTTGTATGTGACATACAAATTGCTTTTCTCAGGGGCTCTTGAGCAGTGCCACGAGGCCCCCATAGTTATTACGCCACTTTTGCCTGTGCGAGGTGGTTGATGTAAAAAAAGCTCATCCAGCTCATCATCTTCAAGCGCTTGCAATTTATCTACTACTGTTTTTAACGTTTTTCTGCGCGGCTCATAAAAGCGCTCCTCCGGCTTTCTATTTTTCTCTATGTAAAGGCAATAGGAGTCAAGGCGATATGGAGCCTCTAAGAGTAAAAATCGGTAATATAACTCATTAAATTTGCCGCTTCCGGTTTGTCCTGCAACATAGTCTGCCATTTCATGCGTATACTTGCTGATCTTCATAGCGTAATCCCGCACAGTTTTATCTTGATTGAATGGATAAGAATTGTTTAGATTTAGCAAAAGCTGATATGAATCGTACAGGTTTTGATACTGCGTCATATCATCCGACAAAAGGCTTTTAAATACTTTTTGATACCACTGGAATGAACCTTCCTGCATAATAAAAAGCGGAGTCCTCCTTCCTTTTAAAGGTTTGGCTCTCCGCTTACGCTTGGCTCTCTGCAATATTTTATTATTTTTCTTTGGGTTTATCTCCCCACCAATCTTCCCAATATGTTTCCAGCTTATTTTCAGCTTCTTTTTTTGTAAGAAAAATTCTTTTTTCGATGTTTTTGTGTTCCATTTCTCTGATAATCTCATGTATTCCTTGCCAATAATGACTTTTAATCTCTTTTCCAATTATCGTAGAATGTTCCATAACCACCGGATTCCCGCCGTGATCTTCTTTTATCTCTCTGTTGATTTGGGATACTTTCTCTATGGTGTAATATATATCGCCCTTTTGACAAGGCAAAATTGATTTAATTCTATCCAACGTGCCATCATATTTGTATTTCATTTCGCCCTCCTAACTTGCAAGAAATCCTTACAGGTTCATTTCTCTCCGAAAAATTTCTCGTCTTCACCAATCCCATAGAAATTCCGAATCGCATAATTCGTTACTTTTCCCTTAATGGATTTTTCTAAAATATATTTTGAAAATTCTCGTTCGTTCCAATGTTCATACGTTCTTTCTTTCATTTCCTCATATATTTTCTTGTATTCCCCGAATAATTTGTCGATATAAAACCACCCTAAATCAAGCGTCGTTCCATATTCATAAAATCCTTTAAATGACCACTTTTCCACATAATACATAAGCTGCTTATAAGGAAAACCCAGTCTTGAAAATATGTTTCCAATTACACGAACCGAAAATTCTCTTTGGCTCAAATCATAAGCGATAAGTTGTTCATGTAAACATGCTTCAAAAAATATCATTTCCAGTGGCTTCATACATTCACCTCAAAAATCTCATGGCAATTTGACCCCTTGCACTTAAACTTCTGCCCCGTGATATGCGCTCCGGGGGTTAATGGGAACTGTTTCTTAGCGCAATACGGGCACATCACATAATCCTTTCCCGTCTTATAATCCCTCTGTATGTACGCCTGACCGTTGTGGGGTAAGGAGGCGTTCATAAAACGCTCAAATCCATCAACTTTCATATCAATTCTCCACTTTGCGGAACCCCAAAAAATCCGCCAACCCCATTGAACCATCCTTGCAGCTGTGCATAGACAGCTTTGTGACGGGGTTTAGTATTCTCTGTCCCGAATCGCATTCAGCTGTTATAACCACCATATTTTTTATGGCCATATCTGCGCTTCCAGTTATAGCACTCACATATTCTTCCCCACACAGTCGGCATTTGTATATAGCTCGGTATTCGGTCATATCAATCCACCTCATAAATCTTAATTGCTCTGATATTATCTGATTTCCAATAAAAATTTATATCACTTGTAGGATTCGATATAACTACTTCTCGCTCGTATCTTCGCTGTTCTCTTGCGCCATTTACCGCTTCTTCTTCATATTTGCACATGGAAATAGGCTTTATTGTGATTTCCGGAAATCCATCGTCATCTTTATCCTCATATACTCTTGCTATCGCATAGTGATATTGAGATAGTAGTCTATTTCCTGTATCATTTGTATTTTCTGATTTAATCTCTTGAGATTTTCTTTCAAGATATTCTGAAGTCAATCTAAATACTAATCCTCCAAAAATCCCGCCGATAAAAGCTATGAAAAAATTAACATCCATCAATCCATCCCCACGCTCTTTCTAAGCCTTGAATACTTCTCCACCAGAATATCAATCGTCACATGAAGCTGATTGATTTTAATGCAATCCTGCCGGTGCTGGTCTTGGAGTTCAGAAATTAGTTTATCCCTGTCATCTTCTTCGTCGGAAAAGCAACTTCCGTCGCAGACATCCTCTAAATATTTGATTCGCTGTTTGAGAGCGGTATTTTCAGCTTTCAATGCCTTGTTTTCATTGAGTGCTTCCCACATATCTGCTCTCATGGTAATAGCACCATCTGAAATAGTAATTGTCTTTCCTCTTTCTTCTTCCAGTTCTTTCAGAAGTGAGTCAATCTTCTCCCTCTGTGATTTAACGGTCTCTTCATGTTCGATCAACGTTTTATTTCGCAAATACTCGCATTCTCTTTTATAAGCATTAAACTCTTCTTTCAAATCATGATATCTTATAGTCCATTCGCATATTAATCGTTCTAACTGTTCTCTTGATAAATCCTTCAGGTCTTCTCTTTGCATGACATATCCTCCCTACTCGTCCAACAGTCGCATCCGTGTTCTGGACTTGTGAAATCCCCTCTATCCTCTGCTTCTGGATTAAAACAAACCCAAGTCCAATCATCGTGATATGCGCAAGTTTCACATTTCTGCCACGGAAGCAATTCGTCTCTTATGTTTTGAAACTCAGAAAATGGAACTTCTGTAAATTCCACATCGCCAATTCTACATTTGCACTTTTTATTCAAAAAATCTACCTGTGTTATTTCGCATATATAACTAATATGGTTTACTTTTATCCACGCAAAATTCATTGTACATTCTCCTTAAACGCCGCCCATCGGTAGCGTGACGGGCGGCTGGCGTAATGAAAATGGATGCTGTCTCAACATGCACCCGATTGTGTGTGAGCGGACTCGAACAGCCATGTATTCCATCCACGCAACCTTTGAGAGAGTGAAACAAATTTCCGAAGATTGCAGTTCTGCGGAATGTGCGGGCAGGAGTCGAACCTGCACTGGATAGTTTTGGCATTCTATCCGCTTCGGTTTATGTCAAGTCACCGATCTCGGAGGGGTGCCAGCTCTCTGTTCTTCCCATTGAACATACCGCACACCACGCACTGATTGTATGGCTCAGTACGCAAAGCCAAACTGTGCGGGGAACTTGTGAGATTCCACCTCGGAATTATCCGTATGCACACATTTACACCACCGCACACGCACGCTGTTTAAGTCCAGTGTCCAGACTACCGATTTAAGGACTTCCTCGGTCGCCTATGCCCATTTTCTGTCTGCAAGGGCTGTGCAGGGTTAATCAATATCGCCCATTCGGGCATCCTGTGCGACCACGTACCGACTTTGAATGTTGATGATAGTGCTATCGGTCTATCTGTCCGTCCGATTTTCACGGAGACTCGACTAGAGCATTTCTGCTTACGTTCGCCAATAATAATTTGCTATCCCTTTCGCTTATCTTTTCCCAACCTTCTGAGTGATGGTACTTGCACAGAGGTTCGCTTACTCGGAGGGCATTCCCTTTAACTGATAGCATTTTGCATCTGGCAGAACTCTCTCGTATATTCACTTATTGAGGGAACTCGGCGCATACCTCGCCAGATAATTTGCAACAGCACTCACGGCTTATGGCGCCTCCGATGTACCGGCCATCTGGGTTGTTGCAAGCGGTATCGCCGCGATTCGAACGCGGACTGCATTTTGCAGGCTCGATTAGCAATCGAGTGAGATACCATTACTCCACGATACCATACGATACATGATGGAATCGAACCACCGAACGGTTTTCTAGACCGCTTCCTTGTCCAGTCTGACACACATCATAATTATTACTATTTACCTGTCTTGTATGAAACTCATGGACAGACGGGAATCGAACCCGCCATCTCTACCCCCGATATCATATTGCCTTACCGGTTAAGTGTTTCATCCTTGAAACTTCTGCCCATCCGTAACGTTTGCGCACTATAAACTTATTGTAACTTCTGCCTTTCTCGATTTTAATGGGTGCCACAACATATCCCATACTTTCTACGGATGGCCAACTTCCAATGTGCTCCGTCTTTCATTGCCACGTCTCTTGTGACTAGAGTATGCTCCTCTATCGAGTCTCCGATTCATTGTCCATGGCTGAATCGGTTGATATTGACAGAGAGCCGATACGGGGACTCGAACCCCGAACATGACGATTACAAATCGCCTGCTCTACCATTTGAGCTATACCGGCAGATTCGCAAGCATAGTGCGTCCTAGATGGGATGGCCTACCATTTAGGAAAGTTATATTTTTCGCATTATGCTCACTTGCCTGCCCTATAAGCGTGCGGGAACGCCACCCATGACTTAGGCAGACCTCAACCCAGTGTTACAGCACTAAAGTATCAAGTTTGACCCTGAACTCTGTAAAATCCAGGATTTCCGCCAATGCCCCTAACAGGACTCGAACCTGCACGCCATAAGCATGAGAACCTAAATCTCACGTGTCTGCCAATTCCACCATAAGGGCATAAGCCAGAACTTCCAATAGTGAGGGGAATACTATTATATAAGCTGGCACAGCCATCAATAGAGCAGCTTCCACATTACCATAGACAACTCCACCAACAACTATATTATTTAGCCGTTTCTAAAGTTTTAGTAGCCGCAGTGGGACTTGAACCCACACTCCTCTCAGACAGGGATTTTAAGTCCCTTGCGTCTGCCATTCCGCCATGCGGCCAGATCGATGCAAAGACCCACAAACTTTGCATCATTTGATAGCACTTGGCCTTTCCTCTTCAGGAATGAATAAGGGGAAACAGAAACCTGGAGATTGTGTCGGCGAGTTACTATCGGTTCATGCTAAATTATTCTCGCGGCAAAATATTCAATTTGAGAACCCATTGGTACCTAATAGGCTTAGCATCGGGTTTTGAAACTAACTGGGCCTCCAGGGCCTTGAACCCCGGACCGTCCGGTTATGAGCCGGATGCTCTAACCAACTGAGCTAGAGGCCCTTAAGGTATTTAACGCAGACTCGGGGATTTGAACCCCGGCACGGGAACTGCCCGCCTATTGGTTTTCAAGACCAGTCCCTTCATCCTCTTGGGTAAGTCTGCGTAATGGGAAGGGAGAGACTTGAACTCCCAGAGTTCGAAAACACCTGATTTACAGTCAGGCCCGCTTCCAGTTACGGTATACCTTCCCTCACGGGGTTTCCCCCGTTTCCACGTTGTTTATCGTGCTGCTTAGGCACGTTGCGGAATTTTCCGCAAAACCACCCGGGGCATTTGAATCCCCTTTAATCACAGCCTTACGCCGTAGGTGGTGTATGGAGGTTCATGCCAATAGCAAAAACCAGCAGGCCTAGTTGGATTCGAACCAACGAATGCAGATGTCAAAGACCTGTACCTTACCGCTTGGTGATAGGCCTATATAATTCTTTTATTCATTCTGATTTTTTTAACAAAGTCCCGATGAACCAAAATTATTTTGTCATCATACGTCACAAATCGAAAGCATCTCATGTCCTCTTCATACGTTACATTAGTTCCTTTTTTAGATTCAATCACTTCATCTGTCCCATCTACATACTCAATATGTATCAACATTTTTTCACCCACACACATATATCATATTTATTAAAAAACCAGTTACGCATACACAGAAATCGGTTTTCTTTATTTTCTTCTCTTGTCGTGCAGAACATGTTGCCAGCAAAAATAACCCATTAAACAGTATGGCTAATATTCTAAAAAGCAAATCTACCATCTTCGCACCGCAATTCCCAAAGCAATCACTATCAGCCAGACCAATGTGGCTACTTTTAAATTAAAGGCACACCCAACACATAATGTGATAGCCTTGACAATTCCACAAACCAATGCCCATGAAACTGCAGACAACAATATAAAGAATATCGCACCTGCTATAATTATCAAAAGATCAAAATTATCATCTCGTTTGCATTTCATTACACACTTGCTCCCATTCTTCTTCCAAGGCATCTATCTCAAAATCCAAGAATTGACGCGCTTTTTTCAGATCCTCAATTTTATTTCCCTTCCTTCCAGCCCGAGAGACATACTTTACTACCGAGCCCAAATTAAAATTGAGTTGCCAGTCGCGAATTACATCTTTTGGTTCGTATTTCCTGCCTTCAGCGTAGTATGCTGGATGCTTTATGGACTCGCATTCACGCAAACTCATATCACCCTCTCTAGTTCTGTTGCAAATCGTTGGATTGTTCCTTCATCTTTGGCATGCAAATCGAGAGACACGATGTTTCCAATCAATGAATATACACCCAGCATGCTAGCACCATCAATCGTTTGACGCCCATGGATTACATCAACCTCTATAGTATCCCGATATTTTTCGCAAAGTCGAATTAGGCATTCGGCAGCCTTCATTGAATTTAAATTATAGCTAAGCATTTTGTTCACCGTTTTTATTTGACTTGGTTTTGTTGTCACATGTGCAAATATCGTCCAGGTCGTAAACACGTTTGCGTTCTTGAGCAATAATTTGCGACCCGCACACAGGACAATCCCAGGCGTCATACAATTTCTCTTCGGCGTTAACTATATTCGTAAGTGTTCCAACCAATTTATTATCTTTTGCCGTATAGCGCTTTTCAGCAAAAGGCGGGAATTCGGTACCACAAATGTTACACTTCAGCATTATAATCACCTCATCTAATAAATATACGAGTATCTTTGATTGATATACGAAAATTCCACAACCACTTTGAACCTATTATGCGGGCAGTAAACATAATTTCTGCATTCATCCATCAGTAACAGGCTTCCATCCTCATTGATACAAAAACCTTCCATATCACACGGAATGAGGTTCTGCGCCCATTCCTCTGTTCTGGCGATATGCTCTAGGTCTGGATATTCACCTGTTTTCTGGTCGATTACTTCAAATGTCATTTGCAAATCTCCCGGTAAATCACTCTAATAACTTCCGCATCATACAACGAATTATGCTTATTCCCTGTCACAATATCTTCCGAATCACACAGGTCATTCATAATCTGTTCTCTGCTCATATCAAAGGCTTCACAAATGGTTCACCTCAAATCTGAATCGCCTGATAGCGTTCGCTGTTCAGGACGGAGTACATCATCTCAACCGGAGTCTTGTCAACGCAGCCGATTAAATTCTTGAATGTGCTTGCAGACTGACCGGAAACAAGCTGTACGCCCTTCCTATCCTTGTCTGCTAGAAATACATCGTGTCGGCTGTCTACGTTCCAGAAAACTACATTTGGAATTTTATACCCATGTTCCTCGTAAACTCTGGAAACATAATCATAGAAATTTTCACGATGTTTCTGATTTGTGCAAGCGTCAATCTCCATATCAGAAATGATAATCAATGATTTCGGCATTTCCTCCTGTGAACAACGGTTTTCAATCGCCACATCCAAAATCTTCAGAAGGGCTTTTTCAAGGTCTGTGTTCATTCCCCAGTCTGCTTTTGAAATGAAGTTGATTTTCCGTGTGATTGTATTTCCTTTTACAGCCACGAACTGCGGATTTCCAGAAAACGTCATAAACAGGTTGTGATATGCTCCCTTATTCCGCTCCGCAAAGTACATCGCTAGTCCGATCGAAGTCGCCATCGGTCTGCCATCCATAGAACCGGAAACATCCGCCATAACTACTGCATTTACATCCCCATCCACATAGTCCGGCAAATTATCCCACTGTGCTTCTAAAACCTTGCTATCCTCATGTCCATACAGGATTTTTTCAACAATATCATACGGATACAGTGTCGCAGAATTGATTTTTCGCTCGCCCGACTGCACTTTGTTCAGGTATTCGTCAAAACGCTCCTGATCGTGTCTGGCAAAGGCTTTCCGATAATTCATCATGGCTCTGGAGGGAACTGCCGGATAATTGATGGTATCCCATTCGTTTGCCGACATCCGCTGTTCTACCACATCAATGTATCTTCTCAGTTTCACACACAGACGTTTATAGTCATATACGGACATCCCCAGCTTCTTTGCGGTGTAAATTCCAAGTTTCCGAGTGTTCGGACTGGATGCGTCTGCTTTCTTGAGCCATTTTGCAAGAAGAGAGCATGAGCAAATTCCTTCTTCCATATTGCACTTATCTTGATTAAGTTGTGTCCGTATAAACTCCCACATATATGGCTCTACTTCTGTTCCTACAAGAGAATATAAATCATCCCATCTTCCGTACTCCGGAATAAATCCAAGTGTATTTATCATCTCTTTTGTTTGCTTTTTTGCTATGTACGGGAGAAGAACACGGAACACACGTCTTTCACCAGCTCCGCCCCTGCAATCTCTTGCCCAAAATAAGCACCGCATAGCGCCAAGTGGATCTTCCTGGAATGCCAGTTCAAATTTCTGGATAATTTCGTCTTCCGACCGCTCTCTCATGGATCCAATGGTGGCGAACATATCCAGAAGCGCGGAATCCGTAGTATTCTTAGCGTCTGCACCGTTCTCTGTCTTTGTCCACTTGCTTTCTTCTCTCATCACATCCGAAAAATTCATAATTTCTCCTTTTATTACGCCATCTTCATTGCGAAGAAACTGGGAAGACCAATTCTTTCTGATTGCTGTTTGGCGTTAACATAGGTTTTTAGTTGCTTTTCCGTACGCATTTATGGTGCTCTCCCAACTGAGCTATATACCAAAAATTCGGTCGTAAAAGGGTTCGAACCTTTGGCCTCCCGCTTATAGGCGAAAATAATTGCTGTTAGCGTACTTTTTGCAGTTCGCATTAGAATTCATATTGCCCTACCAACTGGGCGACACTCCCCATTCGGGGAATGATTGGATTTGAACCAATGACACATATTTTCCCTTGAATTTTGCTGTATGCGAACCGAAGCGGGAGCAGAAGGAATTGAACCTCCAGCATATCGGTTAACGGCCGATTGCTCTGCCGATTGAGCTATGCTCCCAAACATTTCCTGTTTTTTCGCTCTTATAATCCCAAATTATATGCTTGATAGATTGCAGTACAGGAAACTTTACTTACTTTCATTACGCAATTGGTTTTTATGATTAACAGTCATATCCTTAAATTGCTGTTAGCGTAACAATATTTGATTTTAAAACTTTTTCATTCTTTGGAATTTTGCCAATGTGGCTCTGAAGTGAGAAGAATTTTATTTCATGTATTCTGATACGGCTTCACGGACAATTTGTGATACACTTTTTCCTGTTCGCTCCTTTTCCCTATAAAGCCAAAGTTTCATTTTACTGCCAAATCGAATCCGGATAGACTCACCATCCGCTAACGAGCGAATTTCACGCTTTTTCATGTATTCCTCCAAAGTGCTTTTTTGTTTTTTCGGAATTTTTGAGAACGGGTTCATTCCACAACCGTATTTTTGTCAATTAGCTTAACCGTATTGTGCATAGCCTTTTCCAGAATGTATGCCGGAATCGCAATACGCATATTCTTTATGCCGCGCATTTTCTTGTTGCATACATGGTCAGCTAGCATTTCAATTACATCTAACAGATTTACATCCTCCGGGAAATGGTCGAGCAAATGGTGCCTCTCTGCAGTAATGTGCTGCTGATACCATTCACTTGCCTTAAATCCTTCCGTGTCCTTCGGATTGTCGTAAAAGTCTCGGAAATACTCATCCGCAAATACCTGCTTCGTCCAATCGTGATTTTCTCCCATTCTGCTTAGTTCGTTTCCAAGTTCATCCATGACCGTTGCCACATCAGCGCGATGTACTTGAACCGCTTGTTTTAGTTCCTCTGGCGTGATTTCCAGTGGCGCTGATAGAATGCTGGCGTTGGGGTTTTTGCAAATTGTGATTTTATCCATCTGTATTGCCTCTACTCGATTTACTTATCTCGGATAATACTCTACTAGCATAATCTGCTCATTTGGCTTCACTGTAATCTGGTTTATGGGAGTTGGATCTGGAATCATATCCCCATCCTCATCCAATCCTTCGAGAACACATTCCAGCAACTCACAAGCGCTGCCAATCGCATCATCCTCCGTTTGGCCACTCGTGGCAACATCCAAGTCCGGGAAATATACGGATATTTCTTTGCCTGGTTCGTATGTAAAGATGGCTGGATAAATGTATTGATCTCGATTGAACATTACTCTATCTCCTTGATGCAATAAGGGTTTTTTGTTTTTTGGGAGAATGGAGGGGTTACCCCGCCTCGCTCATACACCCTACCAGACCCCTACCCCCGTTGCCCTGTGTATCTGTGATCCATACCACAACCCAGCACCGCATAGGGCGCAGCGGGTAAACAACGAATACATTACTTGTAAGCGTTTCCCTGGCTCCGATAACCCAGCTTTGCCATATAACTATTCGCTAAAGAAAACTTTCGCGCATAGTTTATATACTATATCTTGTATTCTCAATATGCAATACACTATATCTTGTTTTATGCTCTTTGTCAAGTATTATTTTTCTGTCTTTTCTATCCGTTTTCAATCTTCTTCTGCATCAAAATCAGGCAGTGTCGGGACTGTATTCTGTGTAATACTGTGCCGGGCGGCTATGTCGGCGGCCACCTGCTCGGCTGTCTGGCCTTGAGTGATCTCCACTCGTTGCGCACCCTCACTATATCCATAGTTTGCTTTTAATGCAAATATACAACCAATCGAATTTTTTTCCGTGGCCCCATCAACCAAACTTGATTCACACTCTTTCAGCCACTTTTTGACCGTTGCGGAGCGTGCAGAATTTGCCCCATCCCCTCCAGATCTATATTCTCCCTTTCTCCAAGTATCTATAGTTGAATTATCAACACCAATCATTAAACTAAAATTTAATATTGTAGGTCTTTTACCATACTTATAACATAGTTCAGTATATATGCTGTCTCTTATACACATCTGACGCTGCCGACGATCGCATAAGTGT
>ERZ1090869.354-NODE-354-length-25032-cov-6.564760_pt1 | contig 25032 bp, 25 predicted proteins | sample MGYA00478474_ERZ1090869 | MGnify/ENA primary metagenome ERZ1090869 (study PRJEB33644, sample SAMEA5815748) | chicken gut metagenome | biome: Chicken; feature: Gastrointestinal Tract; material: Caecum | place: Ireland | collected 2019-01-01 | study: A study of the... | reverse complement strand
GCAAATGCGTTTTTTTGTGAAATGGTGTTGAAAAACAATATTTGATGTTGTATTATGCATATGTGGGAATATAGATAATAGTATAAGGAAAGGTGAAGAGATGAGATTAAGAAAAGTACATAATATGCTTATCGCATCTGCGCTTGTCTGCTCAATGATCGTGACACCTGTGTTTGCGGAACCGAGTTCTGCCAGAGAGGAAGAGGCGGAGCTGAAGGAGCAGAAGGAAGCTGCACAGAGCGAACTGGAAAGTCTGCAGGCGACACTTGATTCTCTGATGGCGAAGGCCAATCAGCTGGAACTTGATCTGATCGCAAAGGGCGAAGAGATCATACAGGCTGAGGAGGATCTGAAAGTTGCGGAGGAAAAGAAAGACGAGCAGTATGAGGCTATGAAGCTGAGGATCAAGTATATGTATGAATCCGGAAGCGGAACAGCTACGATGGAGAAGGTCATGACCTCCGGGGATATTTCCAGTATGCTGTCCCAGGCTGAATATTCTCAGCAGGTTCACGAGTATGACAGAGAGCAGCTTCAGGAGTATGCAAATACGGTGCAGGAAATAGAGGATCTTCAGGCTACTCTTGAGACAGAAAGAGCAAATCTTGAAGAACTGGAAGCCGAAAACGAAGCGCAGCAGGAAGAACTGAACGCTGTAATCGCCGATAAAAGCGATGAGATTTCCAATCTGGACGAAATGATCCAGGAGGCAGCGCAGCGGGCGGCGGCAGAGGAAGAAGCTGCACGGCTCGCAGAACAGCAGAGGGCTCAGGAAGCCGCTCGGGAAGAGGGTCAGGGCGGCAGCAATGGCGGTGGAAATGCGGGCAATAGCGGAAGCAATTCCGGGTCCGCACCGGTATATAATCCTTCAACAGGAAATGCGATCGTTGACCGCGCTTACAGTAAGCTGGGCAGCCCCTATGTGTGGGGAGCTACAGGACCAAACAGGTTTGACTGCTCTGGTTTTGTAGGTTATTGCCTGACAGGGACAACTTCAAGGATCGGAACTGCGGCTACGTTTTATGGCTGGGCAAGAGTAAGCGATCCGCAGCCGGGAGATGTTGTGGCTACGCCGACTCACTGTGGAATTTACATAGGAAACGGAATGATGATCCATGCTCCTAAGCCGGGAGATGTAGTAAAGATTGCTCCGGTTCGTTCTAATATGGTTTATGTCCGTTACTAGGATAAACGGTTAAGAAACAAAAATAACAGTAAAAATACAGGGCTGCCGCACTAATTTTTAGTGCGGCAGCCTTTTTGCGCGATACGCCCGGAGGGGTGCTGCGTGCCAGTGGCACGCGTCCAGCACCGACCGTAGCGGAGCGGAGACCCGCCGTGCTTGCACGAGCGGGCATCCGACGGGCAACGGTCATCGAGCGGCAATGCCGTGAGATGAGCGAGGTATCGCGGTGATCGGGAGGGGAAGAGATCTTCCCCTATCCGATCCGCTTTTCGAAAACTAATTTTTTTTCGGAACGATCTCCAGCCAGTATCCGTCCGGATCAGCGATAAAATAGATTCCCATTTTCGGATTTTCAAAGCAGATGCATCCCATCTCCTGATGTTTTGCGTGGGCCGCGTCATAATCATCCACATGGAAAGCCAGGTGGATCTCATTGTCTCCCAGATTGTAGGGGCGGTCCATGTCGCGCATCCAGGTCAGCTCCAGCTGATGGGGCGTTGTGCCGTCTCCCAGGTATACAAGCTTAAAGCTTCCGTCAGAGGCATCTTTTGTGCGGACCACTTCAAGGCCCAGTGCTTCCTTATAAAACGCCAGTGATTTTTCCAGATCATATACATTCAGATTGTTGTGTGCAAATGTAAATCTCATATTCTGTCTCCTCCATAACAATGATTTTCCCTTTGTTCCCAGTCAGGATATCATAAAACACAGAAAAAAACCAGAGCGGGAACGGAATCGGGAAATAACGGCACGCCGGTATGACCGGCAAAGGAGCGGCAGCGACAGTATCAGTGAGATATGTCACCTCCGTCTGCCGGGTTTGCTGTCAGTGTTTCCTGATCAGGCTTGTTAACAGGGGGGCGATGTGTTAAAATGAGTAGGATTTTACAGGAGGGAGCAATGTTTATGGATTCCGGTCTGATTCATATTTACTGCGGAGACGGCAAGGGCAAGACATCAGCCGCGGCAGGGCTTGCCGTCAGGGCAGCAGGTTGGGGAAAACGGATTCTTTTTACGCGTTTCCTGAAAAATGAAAATTCCGGAGAACTTAAGGTTCTGGATAAGATTCCTGAAATAGAGGTCCTTCACCTGGAAAAATCATATGGTTTCTATTCCTCACTGAATGCTGAGGAAAAAAAGGAGGCAGAAGAGACGTACCGGAAACTGTGGGAAAAGACAATGCAGCTGATATCCGGCGGCTCTTATGATGTGCTTGTGGTGGATGAATTTATGGCTGCTTATAACTACGGCCTGATTCCGCAGGAAGAGGCGCTTTGTTTCCTGAAAGAGAAACCGGAAGGTCTGGAGGTCGTCCTGACCGGGCGGAATCCGGATCCGCGTCTTGTGGAGCTGGCGGATTACGTGTCGGAGATCCGCAGGATCAGACATCCTTTTGACCGGGGCGTTCAGGCCCGGAAAGGGATCGAATATTAGGATATGGTACAGCATTTCTGAGAAAAACGGCCGCCGGGCCGGAAACTGTACGAATGCCGGATCTGGCATATTTGAAAGATCAGTTATCTGAAAAGATACGAGGAAGTCGGGTGAGAATCCCGCGCAATACCCGTTGCTGTATTGGAGGAGCAATGTTCCATTCTGCGCCCCGCCTGAATGCGTGCAGATAGCATAGCGGCAGTATGCCGTTATATTTCTGACAGCATACAGAGGGAGACGGCACAGAGGTCACTGCAGGCGGTAGCCTGTGGGAAGGCGGAACATCTGTGATGATGCCTGAGCCAGAATATTCACTTTCAAAGGATCCGGGAGAGATTACGGGATTATGATCAAAAAGGAGAGAAAAAATGCCGAAAAAAGAAAAATACTTACTCAGGGCATCCATTGCGCTTGCCGCAGTGTTTGCCGTCGCGCCTGCATCCAATGCGATGCACATCATGGAGGGGTACCTGCCTGCAGGATACTGCGTGGCATGGGGACTCATCTGCCTGCCGTTTCTGATCGCAGGCTTCTTTTCCCTGAAAAACAAAGTAAAGGAAAACCGGAGAAATCTGACGCTGATCGCCATGTCGGGAGCGTTTATCTTTGTGATTTCTTCTCTGAAGATTCCGTCTGTGACGGGAAGCTGTTCCCACATGACAGGAACCGGTCTGGGAGCGGTCCTGTTCGGACCGGCCTCTGTCAGCGTACTGGGAATTATTGTACTGATTTTCCAGGCGGTGCTTCTGGCACACGGAGGCCTGACCACACTGGGGGCCAACACATTTTCCATGGCCATAGCAGGGCCGCTGGTGTCTTTCGGAATCTACAGACTCTGTCAGAAGATGAAGATAAACAGAAGAGCCGGAATCTTTCTGGCAGCGTTTCTGGGCGATCTGTTTACTTACTGTGTAACCAGCATCCAGCTTGCCCTGGCTTATCCGTCAGAAGCAGGCGGCGTGGGGGCTTCCGTGGTAAAGTTCCTTGGCGTGTTCGCGCCCACGCAGCTTCCGCTGGCTGTCATTGAGGGGATTCTGACCGTGGTGATCGTGATCGGGCTGGAGACATATGCAAAGCCGGAATTAAAGAGCATTGGTTTTTTCAAAGAGAAGGAGGCGCGGTAAGATGAGCAAAAATACGAAAACAGTACTGATCCTGCTTGCCGCAGCCATTCTTATTGCAGTTGTGCCGCTGTTTGCCTTAAAAGGCGCCGAATTCGGCGGTTCAGACAATGCGGGAAGCGAGATGGCAGCTGAAATAAACGGAGAATATGAGCCCTGGTTTACTCCGGTGCTGGAAACCGCGCTGGGCGGAGAACTGCCCGGCGAGGTGGAAAGTCTGATTTTCTGTGTGCAGACCGGAATCGGTGTGGGCGTCATTGCATTTTTCATGGGCCGTTTTGTGGAGAGGAAGAAGTGGATGAAAGAGGAACCGGATAATACGCCGGAAAACACAGCCGGAGGAAAACTTCTGCCGCACAGTGAAGAGACAGCGGCCGGAAGCGCGTGCGGAGAGAGCAGCGGGGCTGCGGTATGATCGTAATTGACAAGCTGTGCTACCGTTCCCGGCTCAGATATGTGAATGCGTCGGAGAAGTTTCTGTATACCGTGGTTACACTTGTGATCTGCGTCGCCGGCCGCTCCCCTGCAGCGGCGGCCGCTGCATTTGCAGTAAACGGCATACTGACGGTAAGGAAAGGGGGGATTCCCCTTTCCCGTTATATCAAACTTCTTATGGTGCCTCTGGCTTTTCTGATCCTGGGAAGTGCGGCGGTGATCGTAAATATTTCAAAGACCCCCTTGGATGCCTTTGCGTTTCCAATCGGAGACTGGTATATTACCGGAAGCAGAGATTCTGTAACGGACGGCGCGCTGCTGTGGGCGGTGGCGCTCTCGGCAGTCAGCTGTCTGTATTTTCTGTCGCTGAACACGACAATGACGGACATACTGGAAGTTTTAAGGAAACTGCATGTTCCGGCTTTGCTGATTGAGCTGATGCTGCTGATCTACCGGTTTATCTTTGTGCTTCTGGAGACTGCGTCGGCCATAACAACTGCTCAGAAATCCCGTCTGGGAAACAGGGATTACCGGACAAAGGTGCGGGCATTTGGGGGCATGGGCAGCGCTCTTTTTATCCAGGCTTTTCGCAGGGCAAACGCCCTGTATGATGCAATGGAGTCCCGGTGCTATGACGGAACCATCCGGGTGCTTTCAGAGGAGCAGCCGGTGAGCAGAAAAGAAATATGTTATATCGCAGTATTTGAAATTATACTGCTGGCTGTTACAATAGGGAGTAGAGTGATATGAACCATACAGAAGACTGGGTGATCCAGGCTGAAAATCTGTCCTATTCTTATGAAGAAAATGACAGAAAGGCGCTGGACGGACTGAGCGTCCGGATCGGACGGGGCAGGAAAGTGGCCTTTATGGGAGGCAATGGTTCCGGAAAGTCCACATTTTTTCTGTGCCTGAACGGGATTCTACGCCCGGATGAGGGCAGAGTGCTGATCGACGGAGAGCCTGTCTCCTACACGCGAAAAGGCCTGCTGGATGTGAGGAAAAAAGTGGGGATCGTGTTTCAGGAGCCGGACAACCAGCTGTTTTCCGCCAGTGTCTTTCAGGAGATTTCTTTCGGGATCCTGAATCTGGGCGTGGACGAAGAGACTGCCCGGCGGGAGGTGGAGAAGGTGATCCGTGAACTGGAGATCACACCTTTCCAGAACCGGCCGGCACACGCTTTAAGCGGCGGACAGAAAAAACAGGTGGCCATTGCCGATATTCTTGTCATGCATCCTGAGATCATGATCCTGGATGAACCGGCCTCCGCCCTTGACGCAGCGCACACAAAGAAGGTTCATGAACTGATCCGGGGACTGACGGAGCAGGGGATCACCGTGCTTATGTCTCTTCACGATATAGATTATGCCTGGGCCTGGGCGGATGAGATCGTGCTGATGCACGAAGGAAAGGTTATGAAACAGGGCACGCCCCGGGAAGTGTGTGAAGATGAAGAAGCGCTGAAAAAAGCAGGACTTGCGCGCCCCGGTGTGCTGAGGATATATGAGAAACTGAAAGGAAGAGGAATGCTTTTGGGGGATCAGATTCCCGGGAGCATGGATGAACTGGCAGAAATGCTTTCATAAGAATTTGCAAACGCAGCGGTTCCGCTTTGCGGATGGCGCGGGCCGGACGGCTGCTTTCAGACGGAGAAGGGAGTATGACAGTATGAAAAAAGGAATCCTGATCGTAAGTTTTGGCACAAGCCATCTGGATACGCTGGAAAAGACCATTGCGGTAATTGAGCGGGAAGCGGCGGAGAAGTTTCCCCAGGCCGGCGTATACCGGGCTTTCACCAGTTCTGTCATCATCCGCAAGCTGAAGCGGACAGCGGGGCTCGCGGCAGATACGGTTGGGGAAGCGCTGGAGCGGATGGCGGCAGACGGTGTGGAGGAAGTGATCGTTCAGCCGACTCACATTATTAATGGAATTGAAAATGACGCCATGATGGAAAGCCTGATGGAACATATGGGGCTGTTCCGGCAGACCCGTGCAGGAAAACCCCTTCTGAGCAGTGTGGATGATTACAAAAAATCGGTTCATGCAGTGATGGCGGAGACAGAGCTGGAGCCAGATGAGATGCTCGTGCTGATGGGGCACGGCACCGACCACCACGCCAACTCCGCATATCCTACGCTGGAGTATACCTTCCATACTCTGGGCTATACACAGGTCCTGGTGGGAACGGTGGAAAGTTTCCCGGAGTTTAACAATGTCATGGCAAGACTTGAAATCTCGGGAAAGAAAAAGGCGGTGCTTATGCCTTTTATGCTTGTGGCCGGGGATCATGCCAAAAATGATATGGCGGGAGAAGAAGATTCCTGGAAGAGCCGGCTGGAAGAAGCGGGGTATGAAGTACGGGTGATTCTGAAAGGACTGGGAGAACTGGAAGGAATAAGAAAGATTTTTCTGGAGCATATCGAAGAGGCGGCCGAAGGATGAATGTAAAAAGCCGGGAAGGTTAAGAAAGTGCAGCGCGGATTTTAAAATGTCCGTCTGCCTGTAAAAAAGAAGGAGGAGACAATTATGCTGGAAATCGGAACAAAGGCTCCGGCGTTTGAACTGCCGGATCAGAACGGAACCATGCACACATTGGAGGAGTACAGAGGGAAAAAGGTAGTCCTGTACTTTTATCCGAAGGACAATACGCCGGGATGTACAAAGCAGGCCTGTGCTTTCGGGGATCTTTATCCCCAGTTTACAGAGAAAGGCGCGGTTGTGATCGGGGTGAGTAAGGACAGCGTGGCGTCCCACAAAAAATTTGAAGAGAAATACGGCCTTCCTTTCACCCTTCTTTCCGACCCGGAACTGTCCTGTATCCAGGCCTATGACGTGTGGAAAGAGAAAAACATGTACGGCAGGAAGACAATGGGCGTCGTCCGCACCACATATCTGATTGATGAGAACGGTGTGATCATCCGGGCTTTCGGGAAAGTGAAGGCAGCAGATAATCCCGCGCAGATGCTGGGCGAGCTTAAGGCGGAAGAGGAGCAGGCGTAAGAGAGATGAATCACGATATCGGGACAACCCGTTCCGGTCTGCGTCTGGGGTATACAACCGGGAGCTGTGCGGCCGGAGCGGCAAAAGCGGCGGCGCTGATGCTTCTGAGCCGGGAGGAGATCAGTCAGATACGACTGATGACGCCGAAGGGAATCGAACTGTATCTTGATATTGAGGAGATCACCCGGGGGGAAGATTACGTGGAATGCGCCGTCAGGAAGTACAGCGGAGATGACCCGGATGTGACCGGCGGCCTGCTCGTCTTTGCCCGGGTAGAAAGGGAGAACGGAATTTCCGCTTCTGTGATCCATAAAAATCAGAATGCCGTCCGGGATCGGGGCCTGGCTGAAAACAGCTGCATTTCTCCGGCGAAAATCAGGATCGAAGGGGGAAGCGGAGTGGGAAGAGTTACAAGACCCGGGCTGGAGCAGGAGATCGGACAGGCGGCCATCAATAAGGTGCCCCGTCAGATGATCCGGGACGGCGTTCGGGAGATCTGCCAGAAGTACGGGTACAGCGGAAGTATAAAAGTGACAGTTTCCATTCCCGGCGGGGAGGAGACTGCAAAGAAGACCTTCAATCCCCGGCTTGGAATTGTAAACGGACTTTCCGTTCTGGGGACCACAGGGATTGTGGAGCCTATGAGTGAGAAGGCGCTGACGGACACGATTTATCTGGAAATGAAAATGATCCGGGAAAGCGGACATCGAAGGTGTATTGTGACGCCGGGAAATTATGGAAGCAATTTCCTGCGGGAAGAACTGTCGGCAGACCTCCGGCTGTGTGTAAAATGCAGCAATTATGTGGGAGAGGCCATTGACTTTGCAAAGCTTCTGGGAATGAAAGGGATTCTTCTCGTGGGGCATATGGGTAAGTTCATTAAGCTGGCGGCCGGTGTGATGAACACCCATTCCAGACAGGCCGACTGCCGGATGGAGGTGCTTGCCGCCCACGCGGCGCTGGCAGGAGCAGGGCAGAAGACAGTGGAGCGGATCATGAACTGTATCAATACTTCAGAGGCTGCGGCTGTTCTCAGGGAGAAAGGGATTTTGCAGCCGGTCCTTCAGACAGTTATGGAACGGATGGAATTCTATCTCAGGCAGCGGGCAGGGGACGAACTGACGGTTGAGGCGGTTATGTTTTCCCGGGAGGACAGGATTACAGCAAAAACTTCCGGGGCGGAGAAACTGCTCCGGGAGATTACAGAAGGAGAGAAGGAAACATGAGCGGAAAATTCACAGGCGCAGGGGTAGGGCCGGGAGATCCGGAGCTGATGACATTAAAGGCTCTTCGCGTGATCCGGGAGTGCAGTGTGATCGCGGTCCCCGTATCAGATCCTGAACTGAAGGAGCCGGTCTGCAGCTGCGAAGCGGCCAGGCGGCTGCATCAGGAGCAGAGCCCGCAGAGTGAAAGAGACGGGGATGAAGCAAAAGTTACAGGACAGGACGGGCACACGGGAAACGGCAGATACAGCAGATATCTGTCCGGCTGTGTGGCTTATCAGACAGCCGGGAAGGCATGCCCGGAGATTGAGCAGAAAGATGTGCTGTTTCTTCCCATGCCTATGATCAAAGAGAAGGAGAGGCTGAAAGAAATCCACGATCTTGACGTCCGGGCGGTGGCGGAGCTTCTGGACCGGGAAAAAGATGTGGTCTTTCTTACGCTGGGCGATCCTTCCGTCTATTCTACCTGTATGTATGTGCACAGGCGGCTGAAGCGGATGGGATATGACACAGCCCTTGTGCCCGGGGTGACCTCCTTCTGCGCGGCTGCCGCCCGTATGGACTGCTCTCTGGCAGAGAACAGGGAAGAACTGCACATTCTTCCTGCTTCCTATGACATCGAGGAAGGACTGAAGCTGCCGGGAACAAAGGTGTTGATGAAAGCGGGCAGGAAACTGGGAAAAGTAAAAGCCCTTCTTGCAGAAAAGGGTTTGGAGGCAAAGATGGTGGAAAACTGCGGCATGGAAGGCGAGCGGATCTTTCAGAGCACGGAGGAAATACCGGAGCAGGCCGGTTACTATTCTCTCCTTGTGGTAAAGGACAGTTCGGAAAAAGGTGCGGACAAGAAAAGGGGGAACAGGCTATGATTACATTTGCAGGGGCGGGGCCGGGAGCGGCAGATTTGATCACTGTGCGGGGACAGCGGCTTCTTCAGGAGGCGGACATTGTCGTTTATGCAGGTTCTCTTGTCAATCCTGAGCTGCTTTCTTTCTGCCGGGACTCCTGCCAGGTGTACAACAGCGCTAAAATGACGCTGGAAGAAGTGATGGAAGTGCTGGAGAGGGGAGAGGCGGAAGGAAAGCGGGTGGTCCGTCTGCATACAGGCGACCCCTGTCTGTACGGCGCCATAAAAGAGCAGATGGACCGGCTGGATGAAAAAGGCATTGCCTATGAAGTATGCCCGGGGGTCAGCTCATTCTGTGGGGCTGCTGCGGCCCTTGAGGCGGAGTATACACTTCCCGGCGTATCCCAGTCTGTGGTGATCACCCGCATGGCGGGAAGAACGCCTGTGCCTGAGAGGGAGTCCATCCGAAGCTTTGCGGCTCATCAGGCGACTATGGTGATCTTTCTGAGTGCAGGCATGCTCAGACAGCTTTCGGAAGAACTGATACAGGGAGGATATGCTCCCGGGACTCCTGCGGCTGTTGTGTATAAGGCCACATGGCCGGAGGAGAAGGTGCTCAGATGTACGGTGGAAACACTGGCAGAGACGGCGGAGGTGGAAGGTGTCCGCAAAACCGCTCTGATCGTGGTGGGAGAGATCCTGCAGGGTGAATATGAGAGATCGAAGTTGTATGATCCTTCCTTTACCACAGAATTCCGGCAGGCGGCAGAGCAGCCCCGGGAACAGCAGGACGAACGCTGAGAAAAGAACGGGGAAGAAGGAGAACAGAATGAATAAAATTTATGTGACAGGTCTGGGCCCGGGCTCGGAAGAGCAGATGACGGTGCGGGCAAGGAAAGTGCTTGAGCGCTGCCCGGTCATTATCGGCTATACCGTATATATCGACCTGATCCGGGATTTGTTTCCGGGAAAAGTTTTTTTGACTACGCCCATGCGCAGGGAAGCGGACCGCTGCCGGATGGCCTTTGAGGAGGCAGGGAAAGGGCAGGATGTGGCGCTGGTCTGCAGCGGAGACGCGGGAATTTACGGGATGGCGGGCCTGATCTGTGAGATCGGGAAGGACTACCCGGAAACAGAGATTGAGATTGTGCCCGGCATTACGGCCGCGTCTGCCGGGGCGGCTCTTCTGGGGGCGCCGCTGATGCATGATTTTGCAGTGGTCAGCTTAAGTGATCTTCTGACGCCCTGGGAGAAAATCGAAAAGCGGCTGCGGGCGGCCGCGGAGGCGGATTTTGTGATCTGCCTGTATAATCCGTCCAGCAGAAAACGGGCAGATTACCTGAGCCGGGCCTGCCGTATTGTGCTGGAATACAGGGACGGGGCAAATGTGTGCGGGATTGCCAGGAATATCGGGAGAAAGGGAGAGTCTGTCAGGATTCTTTCTCTGGAGCAGTTAAAAGACGCACAGGCCGATATGTTTTCTACGGTATTTATCGGAAATTCGCAGACTGTGGAACTAAATGGGCGCATGGTCACGCCCAGAGGGTATAAAGATGTGTGAGAGCAGAAACAAGAAGGATGGCAGACAGAAAATTTTCCTTGTAGGGATTGGAATGGGGACGGCGGAGGGGCTGACCGGTCAGGCGAATGAGGCGGTCAGACGCTGCCAGTGCCTGATCGGAGCGAAGCGGATGCTTCAGACTGTCCGGGAGATGCTTGGGGAGGATTTGCCGTGCAGGGAGCCGGGAACAGACCTGGATAGTGAGAATTCCGGCGGGAGAAACAGCAGGGTATTTTTCGAGGCGCATCTGGCGGAGGACATTTTTTCCTATATACAGGCGCACCGGGAATGGCGGTGTATCGGGGTGGTCTTTTCCGGGGACACCGGATTTTACAGCGGGGCAAAGAAGCTGGAGCAGCTCCTTTCTGAAGCGTCCGGGCAGTATGATATGGAAGTGATACCGGGAATCTGCTCAGTGTCTTACCTGGCGGCGCGGCTTCAGACTACCTGGGAGGACGCATCCACAGTAAGCCTTCACGGGCGGGAGGAAAACTTTATTCAGACGGTCTCCCGCAGCCGGAAGACATTTCTTCTGCTGGGCGGGAAGGATGCAGGCAGCCGGATGCTTCGGAAACTGCGGGAATACGGACTGGATGACGTGACAGTCTCTGTGGGCAGCAGGCTGTCCTGTTCCAATGAAAAGATCATTTCCGGCAGGCCTGCAGAACTGAGAGAGGAAGATGTGGAGGGGCTGTGTACGGCGCTGATCGAAAATCCCCGGCCGGAAAATCAGGTGGAACCGCATATACGGGATGATGCGTTTATCCGGGGAAAGGTTCCCATGACGAAAGAGGAAGTGCGGGCGGTCAGTCTGGCCCGTCTGGATCTGACCGGGGATGCGGTTGTCTATGACGTGGGAGCAGGTACCGGTTCTGTGTCTGTGGAAGTCGCCCGCTGCTCTGACCGGATCCGGGTGTATGCGGTGGAAAAGAATCCTCAGGCTCTGGAGCTGCTTGAACAGAACCGGAGAAAGTTCTATGCCGACGGCATCCGCATTATCGAAGGACAGGCGCCGGAGGCGTTGAGTGATCTGGAGCCGCCCACCCATGTATTTATCGGCGGAAGCGGCGGCAGACTGAAGGAAATCCTGAAAGCTGTGACCGGGAAAAACCCGGAGGTACGTATTGTGATCAATGCAATTTCTATGGAAACCATAAAGGAAGTGATGGATGCAGCGCAGGAGGGGTTTCTGCCTGATATGGAGATCACTCAGCTGTGCGTATCCAGAGCCAGAGAACTGGGCGGATATCATATGATGACGGGGCTGAATCCGGTGTATATCATTTCCGCCGGCGGAAAAGAGCAGGAGACAGACTCCGATCAGGACCGGGGCGGAATATAAGCCGGATACGTCGGCGTGAAAAAGAGAAGAGGTTCAGATGGAGGAGCAGACGGAAGTGGTTCAGAACAATACAGCGAAAGACAGATCTCCGGAAAGCAGGTGTTCAGAAAACGGGCCTGCAGAAAACAGGTCTGTAGAAAACGCATTTGCAGGAAACAGATCTCCGGCCGGCCGGAAGCAGGATGTTCACGTTCCGGGTATTCTTCTGGCTGCGCCTGCCAGCGGCAGCGGGAAAACAGCGGTTTCCTGCGCCCTCATGGCAGCCTTTCAGAAGAAAGGTCTTGCAGTGAAAGCCTGCAAATGCGGCCCGGACTATATTGATCCCATGTTTCACCGGGAAGTGCTGGGTGTGGATTCGGAAAATCTGGATCTCTTTTTCGCGGACGAAGATATTCTGCAGAAATCATATGCCCGACATGGGGAAGGAGCAGACCTTGTGATCACGGAAGGAGTTATGGGATATTATGACGGTATGTCCCTGGACTCTGCAGAGGCCAGTTCCTACCATGTGGCCCGGACGCTGAAACTTCCGGTGATCCTTGTTGTGCCCGGCAGGGGCGCGGCGCTCAGCCTTGCCGCGGTGATAAAAGGGATGGTGGAGTACAGAAGGGACAGCGGGATACAGGGAATTCTGCTGAATCAGGTTTCAGCAGGGCTCTATCCCCGGCTGAAAGAGATGCTGGAGCGGGAGCTGAAAAGCTCAGGCCATCCGATTCCCGTGCTCGGATATATCCCCCGGGATCCGGCCCTCTGTTTTGAAAGCCGGCATCTGGGCCTGGTGACGCCGGAAGAGACAGACGGATTAAAAGAGCAGATCAGAAAAGCAGGAGATATCCTGTCTGAGACAGTGGATCTGGATCAGATCCTGCAGATTGCCGAAAGTGCGGTGATGCAGGAGGAGGAGCGGACGGACAGATGGGGCGGCCGGGACAGACCGGAGAGCAGAAAGCAGCCGGACGGCCCCTGCATTGCCGTGGCCCGGGATCGGGCGTTCTGCTTTTACTACAAAGACAATCTGGAACTTCTGGAAGAACTGGGATGCCGTCTGGTCTTTTTCAGTCCTCTTTCAGACAGGCAGCTTCCCGAAGCAGACGGTATCATCCTGGGCGGCGGTTATCCGGAACTGGATGCCGGCGACCTGTCTTCTAACCGCAGCATGAGGGATTCCATCCGCCGGGCCATAGAAAAGGGCATTCCCTGTCTGGCCGAGTGCGGCGGCTTTTTGTATCTGCACGAAACCCTGCAGGACGAAAACGGCAGAGACTGGCCCATGGCAGGGATCATCAGAGGAAAAGCCTTCCCCACAGGCCGGCTGTCCCGGTTCGGCTATGTGGAGATCAGCCGGAGAGAAGATGCAGGGCCGGGCACAGCGGCAGACAGCTGGCTGGCGCCGGGAGAAAAAATCCGCGGACACGAGTTCCACTACTGGGACAGCACAGACAACGGCAGCAGCTGCACCGCTGTCAAGCCCGATGGAAAACGGAGCTGGAACTGCATCCACGCAGAAAAAAATCTCTTCGCAGGATTCCCTCATCTGTATCTGCCTTCGTGCAGGAAATTCGCAGAGAGATTCGTGGGAAAATGCAGAAATTATCAGAAAACTTTACCAAAAGGGGACTGACCCCTTTTGGTAAAATTGTCAGACAACTTGAATAAAAGGGGTCAGTCCCCTTTGGGAGAAGAATATGGAATTGCAGAAAAAATTGAGAAAAATCAGTCCGGCAGACGGCTACTGGATGGAGCAGTCCAGGAAGCGCTGGAATATGGTAGCCAAGCCGCTGCACAGTCTGGGAAAGCTGGAGGATGCAGTGAGCCGAATGGCGGGGATGAAGAGAAGGGTGGATTTTGGTCTTGACAAGAAAGCTCTTGTGATCATGTGTGCAGATAACGGCGTGGTGGCTGAGGGCGTGACTCAGACGGGGCAGGAGGTTACGGCGATTGTTGCGGAGAATTTTACCCGGGGCGCTGCCAGTGTGTGTATGATGGCGCAGGTAGCGGGAGCGGATCTGTTTCCCGTGGATATCGGCATGGCTTCGGATGTGCCGGGCCTGACCAGAGCAGAGTACAAGATCGTCCGGGGAACCGGCAACATGGCTCGTGGTCCTGCCATGACCAGGGAGCAGGCAGAGCAGGCGGTTCTTACCGGCATCCGTATTGTGGAAAAACTGGCGGATGAGGGATATGACCTGATCGCCACCGGAGAAATGGGAATCGGGAATACCACTACCAGCAGCGCCGTGGCGTCTGTTCTTCTCGGCTGTGATCCGGAAACGGTGACAGGGAGGGGAGCCGGTCTGAGCACAGAGGGACTTGCAAGGAAAATTCAGGTGATCCGGCAGGCTGTAAGGCTGAACCGGCCGGATCCGGAGGATCCTCTGGACGTACTGGCAAAGGTCGGCGGCCTGGACATTGCAGGTCTGGCAGGAGTATTCTTAGGCGGGGCCATCTGCCGGATTCCTGTGGTGATCGACGGCTTTATCTCGTCTGTAGCGGCTCTCTGCGCGGCCCGTCTGGCGCCGGATGCGTCAGACTACATGCTGCCATCCCACCGCTCGGGGGAACCTGCCGGAGGGCTGGTGCTGGAGGCACTGGGGCTTTCGCCTTTTCTCGAATGCAATATGTCTCTGGGTGAGGGAAGCGGAGCAGTGGCGGCTCTGCCCCTTCTGGAAATGGGTCTGGCAGTGTATCGGAAGATGAGCACCTTTGATGAGATCCATGTACAGCAATATGAGGAGTTGAAGTAAATGCATCTGGTAAAATCACTGGCAGTGGCCCTGTCCATGTACTCGAAAATTCCGGTTCCGTTAGTGGAGTGGAAGGAAGAAAATATGAAGTACGCGATGTGCTTTTTTCCTGTAGTCGGCGCAGCTGTTGGGGTCCTGCAGTATCTGGCCGCGACGGTGCTTCTTGGATTTACCGACTGCGGAGTCGTCCTTTTTTCTGCCGTGATGACATTGATTCCTGTCCTTGTGACCGGAGGGATCCATCTGGACGGATTTGCCGACACCACGGACGCCCTTGCCTCATGGGGAAGCAAAGAGAAAAAGCTGGAGATTCTGAAAGATCCCCACACCGGCGCCTTTGCCGTGATCGGTCTGTGCTGCTGGTTTCTCTTTACATTTGCTCTGTGGAGCGAAGTGCCGGGCAGCGGGAACAGCCGGAATACTCTGGCGGCAGCCTCCTGTATGTATGTGCTCTCCAGAGCGCTGAGCGGGATTTCAGTGGTGACCTTTCCGGCGGCAAAAAACAGCGGCCTTCTCAGAACATTTCAGGACAGCGCCCACAAGACCAGAGTTCGGATCGTGCTCATTCTATGGGCGGCTCTGGCCGGGACTCTGATGTGCCTTCTGTCGCCGGTCCAGGGGGCTGCAATGCTGGCGGCTGCGGCTGTGATCTTTCTTTACTATTATCGTCTGTGTAAAAAGCAGTTCGGAGGTACGACAGGAGATCTGGCCGGGTATTTTCTCCAGCTCTGTGAACTGGGAATGCTGGCAGCCCTTGTTCTGGCAGGAGGTTTTTTATGGAAGTGATTTTTATCCGGCATCTGCCCACGCCGGGAAATGAAAAGAAGCAGTATATCGGAAGAACAGACGAAGTCCTGTCTTCCGGGGCGGTAACGTCTTTTCATAAGAAAAGAGAAATGTATCTGAAAAGTCAAAAGGAAGGAAAATACCCTCCTTTTTATCCGCCGGCAGAGATGATCGTAGCAAGCCCTATGAAACGCTGTGTTCAGACGGCGGAACTGATTTATCCGGGACAGAAGATTGTAACGGAACCGGAACTCAGGGAGTGTGATTTCGGCAGATTTGAGGGAAAGACCTATGAGGAGCTGAAAGACGACCCGGCCTATATCGCATGGCTTGAGAGCGGAGGCGTTCTGGCTTTCCCGGAAGGAGAAGATCAGGAAGCGTTTCGAAGCCGCTGTGTGGAAGGGGTATGCAGATGGCTGAAGAAGGGCATTACAGAAAAGAAAAAAAGCATCGCCTTTGTGGTTCACGGCGGAACGATCATGGCCGCCCTGCACAGACTGGCGGAAGGGGAGCATAGCTTTTACGACTGGCAGACCGGAAATGGCCGGGGCTTTCTCGCTCTGGCAGCGGAGGACGAGTGGCAGGCGGGCAGAGAGATCCTCCGCGAAATCAGAGAACTGCCGGTGCGGTAAATACAGGGCAAAAGGAAGGTGACAATAGTTGGAAAAGAGAGAAAATCATGCATATAAAACAGATCTGACCGAGAAGAAGATCGCTGTTGTTGGCGCCGGTGGCGTAGGCGGGTTTCTGGCCGGAATGCTGGGCCGGGTGTGTCCCCATCTCACTCTTGCGGCAAGAGGCGCCAGAAACGAGGCGATTCTTGAGAACGGCCTGGTGCTACACAGCGAATACAAAGGGGAAATCACGGTTCATCCGGAGACAGTGGCAGAGATTTCCGGCATGGCAGAGCAGGATTACATTTTTGTCTGTGTAAAAAATTATTCCCTGGAGGATGTGTGCCGGGAGATGGAACATGCGGTGACAGAGGATACGGTAATTATTCCCGTAATGAACGGGGTGGACCCCGGGGACAGAATCCGTTCTCTGATCAGCAGAGGCACAGTAGTGGACTCCCTGATCTATATTGTCTCTTTCGCAAATAAGGATTATTCCGTCACCCAGCAGGGAGATTTCGCGGATCTGCGGATCGGAATTACGGACGCAGACGCATCAGAAAAGGCGAAGATCGGGGAAGTCTCGGCGATTCTGAGAGCGGCGGACATTGACCATCAGGTGTCGGACGAGATTGAAGTGGAAATCTGGCGCAAGTATATTCTGAACTGTGCATATAACGTGGCCACAGCCTACTACGACAATACCATTGGAGAGCTGAGAAGGGATCCCCGGAAGGCAGCGGAATATGAGGCCCTTGTAAAGGAAGCCTGGAAGGTGGCGCTTGCAAAAGGCGTGGCGGTGACGCAGGAACACGTGGACGCCATTATCCGCAGGTTTTATAAGGAGCTGGCCGAAAATGCCACCAGTTCCCTGCAGAGGGATATCCGGGCGGGCAGGACGGCGGAGACAGAGACGTTCAGCGGATATATTGTTCACGAAGGAAAGAAACTGGGGCTGGATCTTCCGGTTTCCTCCAAAATGTATGAGGGCCTGAAAAAAGCAGGAAAGGACAGGACGGAGAATGAGTAAAAACAAGGATAAAACCAATGTAATGCGTATACTGGATCAGAAGAAGATCACCTATATCAGCCACAATTATGAGAGCACCGGGGCCATCAGCGGCGTGGAGGTGGCGCAGGCGCTGGATCAGGACCCGGACATGGTGTTTAAGACGCTGGTTACCGTGGGAAAATCAAAAGCAAACTATGTATTTGTCGTTCCGGTGAAAAAAGAGCTGGATCTGAAAAAAGCGGCCCGCGCTGTAGGAGAGAAGAGTATTGAGATGATCAAGTCCAAAGAACTGCTCCCGCTGACCGGGTATATTCACGGAGGATGTTCCCCCATCGGCATGAAAAAGCAGTTTGTGACAACCATAGACCAGTCCGCCGCAGACTGTGAGCGGATCATATTCAGCGGAGGAAAAATCGGATACCAGGTGGAGATGAGTCTGTTTGATCTGGAAAAAGTGATTCCTTTTGAGCTGGCGGATATTGCAGAATAGCAAAGAATAAAGAAGCGGCTTCCGGCTGTCTGATTTTCTGTATGAGACAGCGCCGGTTTATATCCATATTCGAATGAGAAAGGCAGGTGAGGAGAAATGCTCCGCTATACAGGAAAACGGATCGTGACAGGGATTCTCTCCCTTTTTGTACTGGCTACAGCGACCTTCTTTTTCATTCATTTTATGCCGGGCAGTCCGTTCCAGAGCGGAGCGGTTTCCCAGCAGGTGGTAGACGCCCTTGAGAAGGAGTACGGGCTGAGTGAACCGCTGATTTCCCAGTATTTCTCCTACATGGGAAATCTGCTGCGGGGAGATCTGGGCATTTCCTACACAGAGCCGGGGACCGGCGTGGCGGAAATTATCGGGCGGACCTGGCCGCTGACCGCGTCAGTGGGAATCGCGGCGCTTCTGACGGCGGTAATCACGGGAACCGGGCTGGGAATCCTCCGGGCGGTTACAAAGCACAGAGCGGTGAAAAGCGTGATTTCCGCAGGAGAAATGCTGGCGGCAGGCATTCCCGGATTCGCCGCAGCCTTTCTTCTCCTGTATGTGTTCAGCATGAAACTGAAGCTGCTTCCGGTATCCGGTCTACTGACGCCGGCCCACTATGTTCTCCCTACTGTGGCGCTGGCCCTGTATCCGACAGCAGTGATCTGCCGGCTGACCGGAAATTCCCTGGAGACGGAACTCCGGAAAGAATATGTGGTCTTTGCCCGGATGAAGGGGCTGAGCCGGAGCCGTACCGTGCTTACCCACGCTTTGAAAAATGCGTATCTTCCGGTTCTGCGTTATCTGGGACCGGCTATGGCATATCTGCTTACCGGGAGCTTTGCGGTGGAGAGTATTTTTAATATTCCGGGGCTGGGACGGGAATTTGTAAATTCCATCACAAACAGGGACTACACCCTGATCCTGGGACTGACCGTGTTTATGGGAACCGTGGTGATCCTGGCAAATCTGCTGACGGATCTTCTGTGCGCGTGGCTGGATCCCCGGACGCGGAGATCCATTTCCGGTGATATCTGACAAAGGAGGCGGCAGTTTGGGAAACTTCATTTTTCATTTCAGAGGCAGAAGAGCAGAAACAGCCTCACAGAATCAGGAAAGAAGAGAACATAGAAAAGCCGGAGCATGCGGCGGTTCCCGCCTCTCCCGGAAAGCCCGGAGAAAACTCCTTGTGTACGGGATCGTTCTGGGCATATGGGTGCTGCTGGCAGTGCTGGTGCCTCTTTTCTGGCCCTTTTCCTATTCGGAACAGAACGGGGACATCCGGAATCAGGCCTTTTCCCTGACCCACTGGTTCGGGACGGACCGGTTCGGGCGGGATCTCTTTGCCCGGGTGTGGTACGGCGCGGGAATCAGTCTGCTTGTGGGCATATCCAGCGCGCTGATCAACGGAATACTGGGAATTTTTGCGGGGGCGTTTTCAGGATGGCTGGGAGGAGCAGCGGATATGGTGCTGATGCGGATCGGAGATGTGATCTCTTCCATACCGTCCATGATCTATGTAATCCTGATCATGCTGGCTGCAGGCTCGGGTCCGGGAAGTATTATCCTGGGACTGTGTGTGGCAGGCTGGGTCGATATGTCGAGGATCGTGCGGGGGGAGATCCTGCGTCTGAAGGAGACGGATTTTGCCTGTGCAGCGAAAATGGAAGGCCTGTCTTCCATGCGTATTCTGTTCCGCCATCTGCTGCCCAATGCGGCAGGCCCCATTCTGGTCAATCTGATTTTCCTTATCCCTCAGGCTATTTTTACAGAGTCTTTTCTGAGTTTTCTGGGAGTGGGGATCGCGGCCCCGGCGGCCAGTCTGGGAACCATTATCCAGGAGGCCAGAAGCCAGATGGCGCTCTATCCCTGGCAGATGGCCTGTCCCCTTGTGGTACTCTGTGTCATGCTTCTGTGTCTGAATGCGGTCGGATCTGTGCTGGAAGACCAGACCGGGAACGCAGGGGGAAACCGGACGCTGTACCATTGGGATAATATTATTGCTGATAAAAGCCGGCCTGCCGGGAGGATGACGGAAGGAAGAGAAAGCAAATGAAAGTGCTGGATGTACAGAATCTGAACGTACAATATCATACGGAAAAAGGAAATTTTGATGCCGTCAGCGGTCTTTCTCTTTCAATGGAAGAGGGGGAGATCACCGGGCTGGTGGGCCGGTCCGGCTGCGGGAAAAGTACGGCAGTGCGGGCGATTATGGGGATTTCCGCAGAAAATGCGGAAGTGGAATATGAAAATCTTTCCCTGGACGGGGAGATCCCCGTTCCGGGGCACAATATTGCCATGATTTTTCAGGATTCCCAGAACTGTCTCAATCCTTCTGTGAAAATCGGAAAACAGATCGCCGAGACAGTGAAAAACCGGAGAAAATGCACCGGGAAAGAGGCAGACAAAAGGGCTCTGGAACTTCTTGATCTGGTGGGAATCCGCAATCCGGCGCTTCGGATGAAGCAGTATCCTTTTGAACTGTCCGGCGGCATGCGGCAGAGAGTGGTGATCGCCATAGCCCTTGCCTGTGATCCGCGGCTGATCGTCGCAGATGAGCCCACCACCGCCCTGGACGGGGCAGTGCAGGCGCAGATTCTGGGGCTGCTGCGGAAAGTGGTCCGGGAGACGAAGACAGCGCTTCTTCTGGTCAGCCATGATCTGGGGGTGATCGCCTCTTTGTGCAGCCGCGTATATGTGATGGAGAAAGGACAGGTTGTGGAGTCCGGCACGGCGGAGGAGATCTTCTATTCCCCGGAGCAGGAATACACAAAACAGCTGATCAAAAACGCCGGGAAAATGCATTTCCGGACAGAGAAAGAAAAGGCAAAGAAGGAAATCCTGCTTCGGACGGAGCACCTGACGAAAGAATATCATACGAAAGAAGGCATCCGGGATCTTTCTTTTGAACTGTACAAAGGCGAAACATTTGCCCTGGTGGGAGAGAGCGGCAGCGGAAAGACCACCCTTGCCCGCGTCTTAAGCGGAATTTTAAAATCCGACAGCGGAATGATAGATGACAGAAGTAAAAACAGAGCGCAGATGGTATTTCAGGATCCTTACGGGGCTCTGAACCCCTGTCTGACGGTGGGGCAGGCTCTGGAGGAAGCCATCCGGAAAACCGTGCCGGATCCCTGGCTGCGCAGACAGAAAGCAGAGGATATCCTGCGCCTTTCCGGTCTCAGGGAAACGGTCCGGAACCGGTATCCCCGGGAACTATCCGGCGGGGAACGGCAGAGGGCCGGCATTGCCCGGGCTCTGGTCTGTGATCCGGAGCTTCTGATCTGTGACGAGGCTTTTTCCTCCCTGGACGCCTCCACCCGGGACGGACTGCTGGAACTGTTTGGAACTCTGCAGAGAGAGCAGGCCCTGACCTGTCTGTTTATCTCCCATGATATGAAAGCCGTTGCCCGGATCAGCGGCCGGATGGGCGTCCTCTTCCGGGGAGAACTGGTGGAGACAGGAAGAACCAGATCGGTCTGTACCGATCCCTGGCATCCTTATACGAAGCAGCTTCTCCTGTCCATGCCGGCTCCGGATCCTCTGCGGGCGGGACGGAAAAGGGGAATTCCTTTCCGGGAGAAAAGTACGGAGCTGCCGGGCAGAGACGGCGGCGCGCACAGGGGATGCCCCTTTGCAGAAAACTGTCCCTACGCCATGGACTGCTGCAGGGAGGAAACACCGGACAGCTATGTATTCGGAGAGCGGACGGTAAAATGCTTCCTCTACTCGGAAGAACACAGCGGCAGAAGAGCAGAAGGCTATAAAATGACATCTCAGATATAGACGGATGTGCGAGTCTTAAAAAGGAGAAACAACATGAGTACAAGAAGGAGAACACGGAAGAATACAAAAAGGATCCTGCCCCGGCTGCGGGCGGTTCTTCTGACCGCGGCGCTGACGGCGGGGCTGCTTACAGGCTGCTTACAGGACAGCGGCGAAAGCGCTGACAAAGCCAAGGAAATTACCATAGCCATCAGCAGCGACACGGGGACCCTGGACCCGGCAGGCTCCATTGCCCTGAGCTGGCTTTCCTATGCCCCGGCCGCAATGGACGAGCTGCTCACTTTTGATGAGAACGGCGAGGTGGAGTACCGGGCTGCCAAGTCCTATGAGGTGAGTGAGGACAACCGGGTATGGACCTTCCACCTGCGGGAAGACGCCCTCTGGTCCGACGGTACGCCGGTCACATCCGAGGATTTCCGAAATACCATAGAACGGGCTCTGGACCCGGCTTCCGGCAGCGGATACGCGGTATACCTTTTCCCTATTGAAAATGCGGAAGAGATATACAACGGAGAGGCGGCCATGGACAGTCTGGGCGTGGAGACGCCGGATGATGATACGCTGATCTTCCGGCTGGATGAAGCCTGTGTGTATTTCCTGGATCTGCTGCGGCTTCCCGTGTATATGCCCTCCTGCCGGACCTATGCGGACTCTGCGGACAGCGGCTGGGACAAAAATCCTGAGACCAGCCTTTCCAACGGGCCCTTTTCCCTGAAGGAGTATGTACCGGATCAGTATTTTGTTCTGGAGAAAAATGAAAATTACTGGAATGCGGACGCGGTAAATCTGGATCGGATCACCTTCCGGTTTTACGCTGATACCCAGACTATGGCCAGCGCCTACGAAGCCGGGGAGGTGGATGTAGCCACATCCCTTTCTTCCACAGTGATGGAACTGTATGAGGGAAAAGAGGATCTTTATCTGACGGAACAGATCGCTACCCGGTATATTTATTTCAACCTGAATGTAGAACCCCTCGACGACGTGCGGGTGCGGGAGGCCATCAATCTGGCGGTAAACCGGGAAGAACTCTGCAGGATTGTGGGAGAGGACACGGAACCGACTTACAATCTGGTGGCCAAATATATGAAAGATAAGAACACAGGGGAATATTTTACAGACGGCGCAGAGCAGCCTTTTGAGGAAAATGTAAGCCGGGCGCAGGAGCTGCTGGCCCAGGCTGGCTATCCCGACGGCGAGGGCTTTCCGGTGCTGACATACCGCTATCCCTCTCTGGAAATGGACTCGGATACGGCCCAGGTTCTGAAAGAACAGTTAAAAGAGAATTTGAATATCGACATAGAACTGGAGGCCCAGGAACTGCAGATGAACTACAGCAGCCGCCATGCAGGAGACTTTGACCTGTGCAGAATGAACTGGACGGCAGACTTTGCCGATCCTTATACCTATCTGTCCATGCTTCTGTCAAACAGCACGTACAACTGCAGCGGCATCCGGGACGCAGAGTACGACAGTCTGGTGGCCCGGTCTGATTCCGAGGCAGATCCTGTAAAGCGGTCAGAGCTGCTGCACCAGGCGGAACAGCTTGCCGTGGGAGAGCAGTTTTACATCCTCCCCCTTTATGCCATGAAGGGCGTAAATCTGGTGAACCCGGATATCACCGGTATTACCCGGAACCCGGCCACCGGAGGTCTGGAATACCGGTATGCGGATGTAAGGAAATAAACAAATGGATAAGGACAAAGGAGGAAGGAAAACATGCTGGAACTGGTTACAGGAGGAAGCGGCAGCGGAAAGTCTGCCTACGCGGAGGAACACATCTGCCGGATCCACCGGATACTGAGCAGAAAGGCCGGCAGGAAACTTCCTCTTTTCTATATTGCCGCCATGATCCCGCGGGGAGAAGAGACGCTCAGAAAAATAGAACGTCACAGGAAGATGAGGGAGACAAGGGGATTTCAGACGCTGGAATGGTATACGGATATTGCAGGAAAAATCCGGGAAAAATCTCTGCCTGAGAACGCCTGTGTTCTGCTGGAGTGTCTGTCCAATCTGACAGCCAATGAGATCTATGAGCCGGAAGGGGCAGGAGAAAATGCGGCAGATGCGGTGACAGAGGGGGTCCGGATGCTTAAGGACAGCTGCGCCGCTGTAGTGGTGGTGACCAATGAGGTGTTTTCGGAAGTTCCTTCGGAGAGCGGAGGGGAAACAGACGAGATGACAGAGTATAAAAGGATCCTGGGAGAGATCAACCGGACTCTGGCAGAGACAGCGGACCAGGTGACGGAGGTGGTCTATGGCATTCCCTGCGGCGTCAGAGGAGGCCGGGAACTGAAGCTGGTAACAGGCGGGGCGTTTCAGGGGAAATACGCCTGGGCGTCGGCAGAGTATCCCGGCCTTTCCTGGACGGACGGAGGGATCTGTTCCCTGGATGAGATCCATACATTTCAGGGAATAAACCGTTTTCATCTGTTTATCCGGCGCTGGCTGGAAGCGGGACGGGAAAAAGAAGAACTGACGGATCTGATTCTGGAACGGCAGGGAGACATTGTCCTTGTTGGGGATGAAATCGGCTGCGGTCTGGTTCCCATAGACGCTTTTGACCGGGAGTACAGAGAGGCTGCGGGACGGAGCTGTACAGAGCTGGCGGCGGAGGCGGCCCGGGTAGACCGGGTAGTCTGCGGGATTGCCCGGAGAGTAAAGTAGCCGGCATGATGGTGGAAATCATGCCGGCTGCCGGTTCCTGTCTGTCGGATGTCACGGAAAAGATATCTGGATTGTAATTATGGAATTTTCATAAGCGGCGCTGATGGTTCCGTTCATTTTTTCTGTAAGCGTTTTGGCTATGGACAGGCCCAGCCCTGTTGACTTCCGGGCTGTATTTACAGTATAAAAGCGGTCGAAAAACCTGCCTACCTGGACTTCGGTCAGTCCTGCTGCGTGATTGGAAAATGTGATGGTCCCGTCTTCGGTCAGGGAGACGGACAGGTCGCCGTCACTGTATTTTACCGCATTGTTTATAATATTTCCGAAGATACGGGAAAGAGCGTTTTCATTTAATGTGCGCTCTATTTTTTTGTCCGTAACAGAGATCTGAGGCGTGATATTATGCTAGTTTAATACTGCATAATAGGACAGGATACAGCTCTCCAGCACACCGTTTACCGTGACTTTTTCCAGCGGAAGTTCTTCCGTATCGCCGGCTGCTATCGTGTAATGGAATAATTCTTCGGTAAGCTGCTTTAACGCTTTTGTCCGGTCTTCGATGGCGGAGAGATAGCTCTGTCTTGTTTCCGGGCGCTCTTCCGTCTTCAGAAGCCTCAGGTAACCGTAGATCGCTGTCAGAGGAGTCCTGAGATCATGGGAAATATTTGTGATCGCTTCTTTCAGCTCCAGGTCGCCGTGTTCAAATTTCTGTCTGCTCTGATGAAAGACCCGGAGCTGGGAATTTATTGCAGCGGCCAGCTCTCTCATATCGGCGTCATGGCCGGATATGTGGATCAGC
>ERZ1090869.349-NODE-349-length-25124-cov-5.634329_pt1 | contig 25124 bp, 20 predicted proteins | sample MGYA00478474_ERZ1090869 | MGnify/ENA primary metagenome ERZ1090869 (study PRJEB33644, sample SAMEA5815748) | chicken gut metagenome | biome: Chicken; feature: Gastrointestinal Tract; material: Caecum | place: Ireland | collected 2019-01-01 | study: A study of the... | reverse complement strand
AGTGGGCTGCTGTCTATCAATTCTTATGTGTTACTTTATGGCACATGAGCATTGGCCGCCGGATTCCCGCCGACACGGCCGTGTTCGGCACGCATCCTGAAGCGGGAGCGGCTCTGTATGTGGGCTTGACGGGGACACCGCGCCCCGGCGCCACGGCCGCCTTCTGGCTACAGGCCGCCGGGGACCCGAACCGCAACCCGTTCCGCGCGGAGGCTCCTGTGCAGTTTGCCTCCCTGCGCTGGCAGGCATACACCGCCTCCGGCTGGAAAACCATCCCCGCACAGGACGAGACGGCTGCCTTCCTGCAGAGCGGCGCCGTCCGCCTCACCTTCCCGGCGGAACCGCTCGCCGTGTGCGGCGAGCTGCCTCATCCGGCCTGTGCGATCCGCTGCGTGGTGGATGCGGCATCCTATGACAGGGCGCCGCGCGTGCAGTCGTTCACGGGAAATCTCCTTGAGCTTGTGCAGAAGGAGACGCGCGCCGCCTGCTTCACGTTCCCCGGCGGGGAGGAAGCCGTTGTGCGCAGCGCCATGACGTCCTACGGCAACGAGTTCCTCTGCTGCCGTGAGGAGGCGGGCGGGCCGTATTACGCTTACCGCCTGTGGACTGGCGGCGCAACCTCCGGCCGCTTTTACACGAAGGAGGAGGAGGGCGGCACGGTCCGCTTCCGTTTCGACAGGGAGCGCTTCGGCTTCGGTCCCGCCGCTGGGGAAGATGCCATTCTCTGCTCCTTCTGGGATGACGACGCCACCTACCGCCGCTCCCTCGGCACCGTGTACGGCTTTGAGGGCCAGGAGATCGACGTGGACCTCATGGAAAACATCCTGCCCGAGTCGTTTGCCCTGCTGGCGGAGATCGCCGGGCGCGACGGCAGCCTCACCTACCGCCTCGTGCGACCCGGCGGCACGGATCCGGATGAGCTGTGCTACCGCGTCCTCCCCGCGGAGGGCAAGGTGCGCATTCTGTGCCCCGGACTGGGCGCCTGCCGGCTCTATCTGGCCTCCTGCGCCGTCACGGCCGGGCGGGAGGGCAACATCCGCAGCCAGAACACGTTTGAGCCGCTGCTGCCCGGCAGCCTGCCGGAGAATGTCCGCCTATGGAACCCTTCCGCCGGGCGCGGCGGTCAGGCGCAGGAGACGCTGGAGGAGGTGCGGCTTCGCTTTGCGGCGGCTATGCGGCGCCCCACCACGGCCGTGACGGCGCAGGATTACGAGGAGATCGTGAAGGCTGTGCCGGGCTTGTGTATCCGCCAAGTCAAGGCCGTGCGCGACGAAGCGGAAAACAGCGTGAGCATTGCCGTGCAGCCCTTCTCCGAGGAGCCGTATCCCGCGCTTTCGCCTGTATATGAGGAGCAGATCCTGCGCTGGCTGGAACACCGCCGGCTGGTTTCCGTGCGCTTGCGCCTGCTGCAGCCGCAGTATGTGCCGGTGGATGTGAAGGCCACCATTTTCATCCGGAACACACACAGCGATGCGCGCGAGGAGATTGAGGCGGTGCTGAATAGCAGCCTGGATTTCACAGCTTCCGGGCGCGGCTTCGGGGAGACGCTCTCCTATCACCGTCTGGTGCGCGCGCTGGAACAGCTCCCGTGCGTGGAGTCTGTCTTTGAATTATTCTTGATTCCTCAGGCAAAGGGTGATATGATGTATTCAGGTCATGATATCAAACTGGGGGACCACAGCCTTTGCCGGCCGGGGCGCTTCTCGCTGGAGCTCAGCACCCGTGCCGTCCGGCACTGATCAATTGGGATAAAGCGAGGGAACCGTCATGGCCGCACTGGTAAAAAAGTATCGAATCGGGAAAAACCGCCTGGCGCAGGGTTTGCTCCGCGGCTTTTCCCTCACGGACGAGGGAAAGCTCCACACAAGCGGGAACAGTGTCCGCCATCTGCTCTATCTGGCTGCCCTTGACGGGGCGGAACGCGATTGCGAATGGGGGCGGTTGGCTTTCCGGGCGGAGCTCGGCGAGAATATGGCGCTGAATGTGCGCGCGTTTGCCTCAAATGACGACGTGTTTGTGCGAAAAGGCGAGGTCACGATGTTCGATGCGTTCTTTCTGGACGCGGAGGTGGCCGACGAGACGAAGGACGCCCTCTTTGAGGCGGCGGACTGCCGCTCCGCTTCCGGTGTGAGCGATCTGCTGCTCAACGGCCTCTCCGGCCGGTATCTCTGGATCAGCGTGGAAGTTTTGGGCGAAGGGGAAGCCTGCCTGTGGGATTTCCGGGTGTATTCCCCCGAAGACAATTTCTTCAACAGTTTCCCGGAGGTCTACCGCACGGACGGGGCGTTTTTCCGCCGCTATCTCGCCGTGTTCAATGTGATGTACGCCGATTTCCAGGAAAAGATCGACGCCCTCGCGGAGGTCGTGGATCCGGACACCGCCCCGGCGCGGCTTCTGCCGGTGCTGGCCGGCTGGCTCGGGCTGGAACTCGACGGCGACTTTTTGGGCGAGGAGCGGCTTCGCCGCCTGCTCAAAGCCGCGTTTTCGCTGATCTCCGTGAAGGGGACGCGGCGCGCGGTGGAGGGCATTGTGCGGATCGTCACGGACGCGCCTGTCTATCTTCTGGAGCGTGTGGCGCCCAGCGGGGCGGAAAGCCCCTATGACTTTGCCGTGCTGATCCAGTGTGAGCCGGACGATCGGCTGTATGCCGGTCTGAAATTCCTGATTGATCAGTTTAAGCCGCTGCGCAGCAGGGTAAACCTGATTTTTCTCGGCCCGTGCGGCCGTCTGGATTCCTATGCCTGTCTGGATCTCAACGCGAGCGTGCTGGAGCCGCAGACAGGGCGGATCGACGGCGGCGCTGCTCTGAACGGCTTGGTCTGCCTGCAGTAAGCCGATCCCGCCGCAGGGCGGCGTGTGCGGAAATCGTTGGCGCCGGGGGCCTCTTTTTTAGGGGAGAGCCGCGGTGTGCCGTATCAATAAGCTTAGGAGGAACGGTGCAATGACAATTTCATCCACGATAAAGGACAATGAGGCACTGCTTCAGATTGACGGGCGTGTCGATACGAACACCAGTCCGCAGCTGCAAAGCGCCATTCTGAACGCGTTCCAGCGCTCTTCCCGCCTTGTGCTCGATTTTGCCAAGGTGCCTTACATCAGCAGCGCCGGCCTGCGCGCGCTGCTCATCGGCCAGAAAACGGCGAATTCGAAGCGCGCCGTGATGGAGCTCATTCATGTCAGCCCCACGGTGATGACGATTCTGCAGTCCGTCGGCTTTGCCGATATCCTCACCATCCGCTGAAATCTGCAGGTTGCAACGCCTGCCGCAGCGCATTCCCGCCGTGTGCGGGAAGGGCTGCGGCAGGCGTTTTTTGTACGGCAGCGCGCAAAAGGGCTGCCGCAAAACAGCCTTCTCCCAAAATCATGCATGAAAATCGGCCTCCAAAGGAAGCAAAAACAGCTTCTTTTTGGGGCCGATATCTCTTTCTGCCTTTTGTGAAGATTGCTGCTGCCTGTGCGGTGAAAAACGCAGTGTGAAGCGGTTTTCTCAGCGCACTTCAAGCGACAGCATCGTAATGTCGTCGAACTGCTCCGCACCGGCGGTAAACTCGTTCATCGAGGTTTTCACGGCGGCCAGAAGATCCTCCGGCTGAAGGGCGGCGCCTTTGTTCAGCGCGGCCTTCAGGCGATCCTCGCCGTAAAGCTCGCTTGCAGCGTTGATGGCTTCTGTGACGCCGTCTGTGTAGAGGAACAGGCGATCGCCGTGGGCGAGCTGTATCGTCTCCTCCTTGTAGCGCATGCCCTCGAGGCCGGCCAGCACGAAGCCCGGCTTGACCTGCAGGAATTCATAGCTCTGGCCGCTGCGCATGAGGAGCGGCGGGTTGTGCCCGGCGTTCACGAATGTGAAGGCAAGCGTATCCAGATCCAGCACGCCCATGAAGGAGGTCACGAACATGGCCTCGCCGTTGTTCTCACAGAGCTGGTTGTTCACGCGCGTGAAGACCTCGCCCAGCGGGATGCCCGGCTGCGTCTGGTTCTTGATCAGCGTCTTGGCGATGACCATAAAGAGGGCGGCCGGCACGCCCTTGCCGGAAACATCCGAAATCACGACGGCGAGGTGGCGATCGTCCACGAGAAAGAAATCATAGAAATCGCCGCCCACCTCCTTGGCAGGCTCCATCGTGGCATAAACGTCGAACTCCTCCTTTTCCGGGAAGGCGGGGAAGATGCACGGCAGCATGTCGCGCTGGATGTTGCGGGCCACGTTCAGCTCGGCCTGCGTTTTCATCGCGCGCGAAGACCACGTCGCGTTCGAGAAGATGAGCCAGAACATCGCGCCAAACACCAGGCACAGAATCAGATAGAAGCAGATGAAGAGATACCCCGTCTGCGGCAGGAGCCCCACGGCCTGCACGATCTGCACGATGAAGAAGAAGCCGAAGCCTGCGATGAAGGGGATCGGCACATAGCGGCCCATCTTGTGCGACAGGATATTGTACACCTCCAGGAAGGTGCGGCGCAGGAACAGGAAGAACACGGCGCCCACAATGGCGGAGATCAGCGCCTTGATGAGCGTGAAGGGGATGAGGAAGCGGTAGCCTTCCGGCCCGTAGGGATCGATGCTGATCAGGCTCGTTGTGGTGATGCCTGTGAGGAACGACGACACGTTCGCGATGAAGATGACCGTCACAATGGTGAACAGCTTCGTGCTCGCCGGTTCCTTGTAGAGGAAAAAGCACGGGATCGGCAGGAAGATCATCCACCCGAAGAAGATGAAATAGTCAAACCACAGCGGACCCGTGAGCGAGCACCCGATGTACGCAAACAGGAAATAGCACAGCAGGGCGGCCAGCCAGCCCAGCCAGGCCGCAATGGGCTTTCGCTTGAGCTCAAGCGTGAAGTGGGTGAGGATCACGGCCAGGCACGCGGAGACGAGGCCGGCAGCCGCATACCAGAAGGGAACTTGCGTGAACAGATTCATGTTGGTACCTCCTTATGAGAAAATGCGGCGCTCAAATGCCGAAAGCGCCGAGCAGATCCAGATTTGTCAGGCACGTTGTCAGATATTCGCGGCTGATGTCAGGCCAGTGAAAGCCGCTGCTGCCCAGAATGCCGGAGGTCAGCCGGCAGGAGTAGTCGATCTCGAAATGGCCGGGGGTCGATTCCGTCAGCTCCGAGATGATGTCCACAAGCTTGCCCCGTTCCTCCGGGTCAGCCAGGATGCGCCCCATCTTTTTCTGGAATGCGTCGTCCTCCACGCAGTCCACGTGGTAGCCGATCGCTTCCAGGCTTTCAAAAATGACGCGGTAGGGCGTGCGCTTGTCGTTGAAAATATGGTAGATGATCTGGTCGGAATGCGCACCCGCAAATTTGCAGATCAGTTCCGCCGTGCAGTCCACGGGGGAATAGTCCACCGTGCTCTCCCACACGGAACGCGGGGCCATGCCGAGCTCAATGTAAGCCTTGAGCCGCGCCGTGAAGGCGTTTTTCGCGTGGTTGATTTGGAATTCACCGTCCGAAAAGCGGCCCTGCAGGTTGCCCACGCGCAGGATGTGCGCGCGGATCCTGCCGTCGCGCACCGCGGCGAACACCTCGCGCTCGCCCAGGAATTTGCTGGCGGCGTAATCGTTGGAGAGATCCTGCCGGAAATAGAAATCCTCCTCCGTCAGGCTCTCGCGCCGCTCCGTGCGTCCTTCCAGGCCGAACTGGCCGATCGTGGGCGTGGAGATGTGCAGCAAGGGGGCTTTCTGCGCGGCACACAGCTCCGCGAGACGGCGCACGCCGCCCACATTGATCTCATACATCATTTCGCCGTATGTAAAGTGCGAAACGTCCGCCGCGCAGTTGATCGCCAGGTCGAACGGCGGGAAATCCCCCTCCGCGATGCCGTCCCTGGTGAGGTCGCCCTCCACCACGATCAGGCGGCTGCCGAACAGGTCGTCGTAGCTTTCGCCGAAATAGTAGAACAGCATGGTCTTGAGCCGCTCTTCCGCCGAAAGCTCGCCTTTGGCGCGCGCCAGGCAAAGCACAGCGCTCTCTGTGTGCTCCAGCAGCTCGCGCAGCACGTGCAGCCCCAGATACCCCGTGGCGCCCGCGAGAAGGATGCGCGCAGGCGGCGAGCCGAAGGCGATCTCCTGCTTCCACTCGAGCAGCGGGGAGAGGGAGGCGTAGTCGAAATCGGCGATTGCCGGCCGCTCCTCCACCACCTTCTCCTCCTGCAGGCTTTCGCACATGAGGCGCACCGTGGGGTTGGAAAAGATGGCTGCGTATTTCAGGGGGATGCCTGCGGCCTCGGCCTCAATGGCCAGGTGTGCGGCCAGCAGGGAGTCCCCGCCCGTTTCAAAGAAGTTGTCGTCAATGCCCACGCGCTCCCGCTCGAGCAGGCGCGCGGCAATCGAGCACAGCTTTTCCTGCTGCATCGTCTCCGGCGCATGGTATTCCACGCTGTAGGAGACGGGCAGGGCGGCCAGCGCCTTGCGGTCCGTTTTGCCGTTCTGCGTGGTGGGCATTTCGGGAAGCTGCAGGAAGGCGGAGGGCACCATGTAATACGGCAGCTTGCGCGAGAGAGCCGCCTTCAGCTCGCCGTTCCCGATCGGCCGCGACGCCGTGAAAAAGCCGCACAGATACTGCGCTTTTTCCTCTTTGCGGAGCAGCACACAGCTCTGCGAAACGCCTTCAATGGAGGCCAGCACGGCCTCGATTTCGCCCAGCTCGATGCGCAGGCCGCGCAGCTTGACCTGGTTGTCGATGCGCCCGAGATACGACAGCTCACCCGTTTCGGTCCACTGCACGAGGTCGCCCGTGCGGTAATAGCGGCGTCCCCCGTGCGTGACGAAGCGCGCTTCCGTCTCCTGCGGCAGGTTGCGGTAGCCGCGGGCCAGGCCCACGCCGCTCACCCACAGCTCGCCCGGCACCCCGGCCGGCAGAAGCTGGCCGCGCTTGCCGCAGATGCGCGCCGCGAGGCCGCGCACAGGCTGCCCGAGCGTCACGGCCGGGCCGTCCGCCTCCGCGGTGGCTGTCACAATCGAGGCCTCCGTGGGGCCGTAGGCGTTCACAATGTGCACCGTTTGCGAAAGGGCGCGCAGCTTTTCCCAGAGCTGCGGCTGGAAGGCTTCGCCGCCGCTCATCACCACGTCGAGTCCTTTCACCGCGTCGCGGAATTCCGCATATTCCAGATAGGAGAGCAGGCGCGAAGGCGTGGCATAGAGCACGTTGACGTGCTCCCGCTGCATCCGCAGGCCCAGCCTGGCGGGATTGTCCAGCTCCTCCTGCGAGGCGAAGCAGACGGTGACGCCGTTGAGCAGCGGCGGGAAAATCTCCAGCACGGAGATGTCGAACGAGAACGAGCCGATGGCCAGAACCGTGCGCCCGGTGCGCACCGTGTCCTCCACCAGCGCACAGCTGTCCGGCCGGCAGAGGTTCACCAGCCCGCCGTGTTCGATCAGCACGCCCTTGGGGCGGCCCGTCGTGCCGGAGGTGTAGATGCAATAGCAGAGCGATTCCGGCTTTGCGCGGGCTTCCGGTTCCGTTTCCGGCGCGCCGGCTGCGTCCCCGTAAAGGAGGACGGGCGTGCCCTCCGGCAGAAGGGAGACATAGTCCGGCAGCGTGATAACGCAGGAGACGGCGCTGTCCTCCACCATGTAGGCAATGCGGTCCCGCGGATAAGTTGGTTCCAGGAACACAAAGCCCTGCCCGGCCTTGAGGATGCCGAGGGCGGAGGCGAGCACACGCGCGCCGCGCGGCAGCATGATGGCCGCGAGCGTGTCGGGCTGCGAGCCGCGCGCGATCAGCGCGTTTGCCACTGCGTTTGACCGCAGGTCCAGCTCGCGGTAGGTGAAGCTGCCGTCCGCGCCGCGCGCCGCGCAACGGTCGGGCGTTTGCGATGATTGCCGGGCGAAGAGATCCGTCACTGTATCGCGCGAAGGGACGGGCAAGTCATCAAACCGGCCGAAGGCGTCAAGCAGCTCCCGCTCGCGCGGCGCCACCAGCGGGAAGGTGCCCAGCGCGCGCTCCGGCTCCGCCATGGCGAGCTCCAGCATCTGCAGGAGGCCCTCGTGCAGGCTCCGGATCTGCCGTTCGCCGTAAAGCGAACGGCGGCTGTCGTAAAAGACGGTGTACGCGCCGTCGAACAGATCGAGCACGTGCAGGATCAGATCCCCCAGCATGGCGGCGGGATCGCCGAACCAGACGTCCAGGGGGAAATCGTATCCGGGCGTCTCGATTTTCGTTTTCTGATAGGAGACGGAGGCGTCAATGAGGTTCCGGTTGAGATTCTGGCGCGCGGAGAGATCCTCCGCGATACGGGTGAGCGGGTATTTCTTGTGTCGTGCCGCCCTCGAAGCGTTCGCGGCCAGCTTCCGGCAGAAGGAGAGGAAGCTTTCCTCCGGGTCCGGCGTGCAGCGCAGCGGCAGCTCCATCACAAACATGCCCACGGCGTCGCGCTCCGCGGCGCTGTCGCGGTTCAGGCGCGCCATGCCCATCACCGCGTCGCGCGCGTCGGTGCGCAGCGCAAAGGAGAGGGCGAGAGAGGCCGTGAAGAGCAGGTGCGGCTGCAGACTGTGGGACGCGGCGAACGATTTCACCCGGGCCGAAAAGTCGGCGGGCAGGTGAAACACGCGCCGCCAGGCGGAGCGATCCGCGCGCTGCTGCGGGTTCTGCACGGCGTCGCTCAGCTCCAGCCCGTCGAGTTCCGCCTGCCAGAAGGCGCGGTCCTCCGCGTACTGCGGGCCTGTCTCATACGCTTGCTCCGCAGGCAGAAATTCCAGCGGGGAGTGATGGACGTGGTGCGGCGTCTTTCCCTCGCGCAGCAGGAGATAATTCGTGAAAATCTCAGACCAGATGAGGCCGGTCGCCCAGCCGTCGCACCAGATGTGGTGAAATTTGCAGAACAGGCCGTCCGCACCGTCCGTGAGGCGGACCAGACGAAAATCCACCAGCGGAGCTTCCAGCAGCCGGAAAGGCGTGTGGCCCCAGCGGCGGAAGGTTTCCTCCTGCTCCTGCACCGTGAGGCTGCGCAGGTCCTCCACGGGAAGCGGGCGAAAGCGGTAGGGTTCTATGTATTGGGAAAGGGAATCGCCGTTTGCAGCCAGCCGTGTCCTGACGCCGTCGTTTTCCTGCACAAAGAGGTTCACGGCCCGTTCCAGGCAGCCGTGATCCAGAGGTTCCCGGGCTTTCAGGACGAAATACAGCACATTGATGTCGCTGCCGGAGGCAACCATTTCCTGGGAATAAATATTCTGTTGGGCAAGGGAGAGCGGGTAAAGCGTTCCTTTCATAGGCCGAAATGTTCCTTTCTCATGTGGGGCGAAGCCAATGGGGCAGGGCGGTGTGCCCGCCTGCTCAGGCGCCGGCGGGAAACAGGATTTTCCGCATCGAGAAGCAGTTCTGGCTGTCCCGGTAGGCATAGGAAACCTCGTCCATGCTCTGGCGCACCATGTAAATGCCTAAACCGCCGATCTGCCGTTCCTCGGCGCTCAGCGTGAGATCCGGGTCCGGCCTGGAAAGCGGGTTGTAGGGCTTGCCGTGGTCCATAAACTCCACAAGGACGCTCAGCGGGCTGCCGCCGATCTCCCATCGGATCGTGACGGGGCCGTGCCCCGCGGTATAGGCGTAGTGCGCGATGTTGACATAGATCTCCTCCACGGCAATGGCCAGCACGGTTTTCACTTCCTCGCTGCAGCCCAACGCGTCCAGAGGTTCCATCACGAAGCGGAGCACATCGTCGAGGTGATCTGTTTCCGCAGTGAGAGTCAGGGTTTTCGTCTTTGGAAAGTTCGTTGGAAGGTTTATCAAGGTATCACGCCCCTGTATTCAATTCCGGATGTGGCGGTTGCTTTTTCGGTGCGGGGGTTCCGTTTGCAGGCATAGCATACCCCTGTGCATCTCTTTCCATTATAAAGCCCGGGTTTTCTTTTTGTAAAGCGGCTCCGCAGTTTTCGCGCCAAACCTTTAGAAAATCTTTAAAAAATTGTCTGCTTTGTCCATGTATAATAGAAAAAGAAAGAAAAAGCAGGCCTTTTTGCATTTCCCCATGCAGCCTGCCGCCGCCGGAAGCCGGGCCGTGTGACGCCTGTCTTCCTGCGGCAGAACAGCCCGGCGCCGGCCGCCGCGCCCGCCCTTGCGGGAGCGCCCCGGCCGAAAGCGCGAACCGGAAAGGAGAGGGAGAGATGCCCAAGACCACGCAGGACCTCCAGGGAGAGGTCAGCCAGGAATCCCGTGAAGTTCTGGAGGAACGGGGGGAGGAGAACGAGCAGGGCAGCGTGCAGCTTGCCGCCGCCATGACGGATTCGCTCCATGCCCTGGAAACGCGTTTTGCCGCCGATGAAAACTCCGGCAGCTTTGAAATTGTGCGCGACAGCACCCACGATCTGCTCGCCAGCCTGGATGAGCGCGTGAGCGGCGACGATTTTCTGGAAAAATTCCGCGCCATGACGTTCCGCATCAACCGCGTTGTGGCGGCGTGCAATGATTACCTTCGCAGCCACAGGGGCCGCCGGTGGACAAGCCGCGGCCGCGGCCGTGTGGAGGAGGTGCGCAAAATCCTGGCCGATGCGGAGGCCCAGTCTGTGCGGCTGCGGCAGGTGGACTTTCTCGTATCCGCCTCGCCCACGGCCCGCAGCTGGCGCGACTGGTTCACCGGCGCCGACCAGCAGGACGGCGCGCAGGATCAGGCCCCGTCTGATACGGCATCCTACCGCGGCGGCGTGCTCCCCACAGGCAGCGAATTCCGGCAGCAGTGCGAGGAGATGTCGCGCCGCGGCGGAAGATCCGCCCGCACCCTGCCGGACGGCGGCCTCATCGACGCCATCGCCGGCCTGCTGGACGACGCCCAGGTTGACGACAGCTCCGAGACAGGCGCCGCCGTGCGCTCGTTCGTGCTCGACGACCTGCTTCGCGCGCTCGATTCCGTGCCCGGCGGGAACAGCATGATCGACGTGCTGCGCAACCGCGCCGCCTACATCCGCGTGAGTCTGCCCGTCTCGGACGATCGCCGCCGGGACCTGGCGCTCGGCGAGGCCAGATCCTACCAGGCCTCGTTCGCGCGCCGCACCGACATGCGCGACCGGCTCCTCGACGAAATGCGGCAGAACGGCCAGGTGATCCCGGAAACCTTTTCCGGCTCCAACACGGAGTTCAGCCGTGTTGTGAACCGCATGAACCCGGATGACGAGGCGGAAAGCCGCCGCTCCCTGCAGGGAGAACTCATCTATCACCAGATGGACAAGAACGCCGCTACCGACGAGGAATTCAACGCGGTGAAGGACAACATCCGCGCCGCGTTCATCCAACTCGCGGGCTATAACCTGTTCAACCTTACGGATGCGCAGATCATGGCCCATTATCAGGAGATCCTTGCCTATGAGGTGCCCTCCATGCACACAAGCGACATGTCGAAGATTGTGAGCGCCAGCACGGGCCGCACCGTGCGCGAGGAGCTGTTCAATGAGATGGGCCTCACGGAGAAGGTCTTCTCCTGCATCTGTGCTTACGCTTCCGCCTACCGCCAGATGGGCAAATGCCTGTGGACGCTGCACGCGCTTGATTTGGGCTGGATTCCGCGTTATGAGGAACTCGACCTCCAGTTCAGGAAGAAAACCAACCGCCTGCAGGACGGCACGGTGGATCCCTCCCAGCTTCGCGAGGCCGCCGAGAGCGCGCTGGAGCTGACGCGCAGCACAAAGCGGACTTACGATGAAGTGGCGTACAAGGACATCGTCGCCTCGCTTCTCGCCGCGGCGCAGTGAGGAGAGACGAAATGGATCTGCTTGAAACGGCCCGGCTTCGGCTGCGGCGCATGGAGCAGGGGGACGTGCCCGCCCTGCTGCGCATCATGGGCAACCCGCGCGTCATGTACGCATGGGAATACGCCTTTACACAGGAACAGGTGGAAGCGTGGGTGTCGCGCAACCTCGCGCGGTATGCGCGCGGGGAGGGCGGCTATTACCTGGCCGTCCGCCGGGAGGACGGCGCGTGCATCGGCCAGCTTGCCCTCATGCAGGGGGAGATGGCCGGCCGCCCCGTGTGGGAACTCGGCTGGATTCTGGATGAACCGTTCTGGGGGCAGGGCTACGCCACGGAGGGGGCCCGTGCCCTTTGCGGCCTCGCCTTTGCCCGCGGCCTGACCGATTCGCTTTACGCGGATATCCGGCCGGAAAATGAAAAGTCGATCGCCGTCGCGCGCCGCATCGGCATGCAGCCGACGGGGGAATCCTTCGAAAAAACGGTTAACGGCAAACAGATGGTGCACGATGTGTACTGCGTCTCCGTGGGGAGGCACACCGGCTCATGAATGGACGCAGCGCCGGAATTCACCCGGTGTCACGCCTGTCATGCGTTTGAACTGCCGGATGAAATGCTCATCACAGCGGTAACCGCTTGCCTCCGCAATGGCGGAGATGGACGCCCCGCTGTTGAGCAGCATGTATTTGGCGCGCGTGATGCGCCCCAGAATGATGTCGGAGCCGATCGGCACGCCGAACTGCGCCTTGTAGATCGACTGCAGATACGAGCCGCTCAGGCCGATCTGCGCGGCAAGCGATTCCACGGTGGTGCCGGCGGCCGGCCGGCTGAACAGCGAGGCGCGCAGCCGGGAAAGCTCCGTGTAATACCGGTGCGCCGTCTGGGACTGGGAGAACACGGCCTGCCGGCTCAGTTCATAGAACATGCATTCCAGCTCGGAGGAGGCCAGCCGCTCTGCCCAGCTGTCGCGCCGTGCCGTCAGCTCCTGCAGCGTGGCCGTGCAGCGGCTGATGGGGGAGGGGTCGATGGGCTGCACCGCCCGCCCGGTGGGGATCGCCAGCTCGGCGAGCAGGGGATCGCCGTCCTCCGCCGTGAAGTGAATCCAGTCATTCTCATACGGCACCCCGTCCGAGTGGTAGCGGTGGGGCATGCCCGGCGGGAAGAGAACGTATTTTCCCTGCACGGCCGTCTCTGCCCCCTTCGCCCCGGCAAGCGCCGGCGTCCTGAAATAGACAAACACATAAACAGGCAGGCCCGTGCGCTCAATGTAGAGCGGCTCGCGGTGCGTGTAGCGATAGCCGCACTGCATGACGTGAAACATGTTGTTTCCCTCTTTTCCTGTAATCCCTTCTCCTTCCGGTTTGGCAAAAAGATAATAGGATCTGTCAATTTATCCTTATGATAAATCATTGTCGCCCCGTTTGCAAGGCGGTATACTGATACTAACTGATTTTATCGCCTGCGGGCTGGCAAATGGCGCCGGCCTGCAGCATTTTAGGGGAGCGTACCAATAGAAGGAGGTCATTTTTTTGGCAAATCTGATCGTAAACCCGAACAAGCGCGGCGCGAAGATCAGCCGCAACATCTACGGTCACTTTTCGGAGCACCTGGGCCGCTGCATCTACAACGGCCTGTTCGTGGGAGAGAATAGCTCTATCCCGAACGTGAACGGGATGCGCACCGACGTCGTCGAGGCACTGAAGAACATCCGTGTTCCGGTGCTGCGCTGGCCGGGCGGCTGCTTTGCAGATGAATACCACTGGAAGGACGGCATCGGCCCGAAGGAGACGCGCAAACGCATGGTCAACACCCATTGGGGCGGCGTCGTGGAGGACAATTCCTTCGGCACGCACGAGTTCATGGAGCTGTGCCGCCAACTGGGCTGCGAGCCGTATGTGAACGGCAACGTGGGCAGCGGCACCGTGCAGGAGATGAGCGAGTGGGTCGAGTATATGACGTTCGACGGCGTCTCCCCCATGGCGGAGCTGCGCCGCAAGAACGGCCGCGAGGAGCCTTGGAAGCTCACCTATTTCGGCGTGGGCAATGAAAACTGGGGCTGCGGCGGCAACATGCGTCCCGAGTATTACGCCGATCTCTTCCGCCGCTATGCGACGTATGTCCGCAACTACGGCGACAACAAGGTCTTCAAGATTGCCTGCGGCCCGAACGCCGGCGATTACAGCTGGACGGACAAGGTCATGGAAATTGCGGGCAACTATGCCAACGCTCTCACGCTGCACTACTACACCGTCCCGGACGACTGGAAGGACAAGGGCTTTGCGCTCGGCTTTGACCGCGCCGCCTATTACCGCACCCTCAACAAGGCGCTGAAGATGGAGGATCTCGTTTCGAACCACCTGGCCATCATGCGCCGCCACGATCCGGAGGGCAAGGTCGGCCTCATCGTGGACGAGTGGGGCACCTGGTACAATGTGGAGCCCGGCACGAACCCCGGCTTCCTCTATCAGCAGAACACGATGCGTGACGCCATGGTCGCCGCCGCCACGCTCAACATCTTCAACCACCATGCAGACGGCGTCATCATGGCGAACATTGCCCAGATGGTCAACGTGCTGCAGGCCGTGGTGCTCACCGAGGGCGAGAAGATGCTGCTCACCCCGACCTATCACGTGTTCGATCTCTACAAGGGCCATCAGGACGCTACGCTGCTCGACAGCTATGTGGAGACGACCGAGATCGGCACCGAGGAGGCGCAGATCCCGAACCTCACCCAGTCCGCTTCCGTGGACGAGAACGGCCATGTGCTCATCACCGTGGCCAACCTCTCCGCCGACGACAGCCAGCCCCTCAGCGTGTGGGTGCGCGGCAAGGAGCAGGCCGAGGTTTCCATCCGCATGCTTTCCGGCGCGATGGACGCGCACAACACGTTCGAGGAGCCGGAGACCGTCAAGCTGTGCGACTTCACCGACTACACCCGCAAAGACGGCGGCGTGCAGCTCACCCTGCCTGCCTGCAGCGTAGCGGCCATCACGCTGGCGTAACGCCATGCAGCAGAACCCGAACCGGATTTGCCGCCGCTGCCTTTTGGAGGAACTCGGCGAAACGGATTATGTGGAGAGTGTGCGCCGCTATCGCGCCCGTTTGCCGGAGCGCGAACGCACGCCGGATGACGTGTATGCTGCCAGGCTCGATGCCTGCCGCGGCTGCGATCAGCTGGTGAATGCCACCTGCAATCTGTGCGGCTGCTATGTGGAGATTCGGGCGGCGCGGCGATCTTCCGCCTGCCCTGCTTCTCCGCCGCGCTGGAGCGCTGAGCGGTAAAAAATTCCCTGCTTGCCTGGCGCTGCTCTTCCTGTTTATACAAAAAAGACTGCCCTGTGGATTTCCACGGGCAGTCTTTTTTTGTCATTTTCCCTGCTTTTCCGCACGGTTTTGTCTCGGCGGCAGCAGGCGCGGAACGGAGCAGGAGAGCAGAAACGCCGCGCAGGCGGCGAGCAGTGCTGCCGAAGCCGCCGGAGATCCCCCCAGCGCGCCCTGCGGCTGATCGAGCGGCGAAAAGACAGGCTGCGCTGTCCCCTCCAGCGGGAACCATAGGTTGAGCAAAAAGGCAAACAGCGCCGCCAGCGCGCCGTGAAGCGCCCGCGCCAGTGCAAAGCGCAGGGCGGAAAGGCGCGGCGTTCCCGGCATGGAGCGGATCTGCAGGTGAACGCTCAGGCTGCCCCAGCCGAGCGCGGCCGCCATGGCCCAGAGCGGCGCGCCGGCCAGCGCCAGATCCCGGCAGCCGCCCGTCACCTCGAGAAGGGCGGAGATCACCGGCAGCGCCGGGCCGGGCGGCAGCAGCGGCCGCACAAAGGCGAGCACCGTGGAAAAGAGCACCACAAAGCAGCAGAGCGACACGAGCGAGCGGCAGGCATCCGCCGCGGAGGAGACAATCGCTTCGCCCGCCGTCTCCCGGGCGGCCTCACGGCGCTCCGCCTTCGGCAGGGGACCGCGTCCGCGCAGCAGCAGCCCGAGTGCCAGGGAACCCAGCAGGCCGGAGAGCAGCAGGATGGCGCCCGCGCGGCGGCTGTGCAGGAAGCCTGCCCCCACAGCGCTCAGCACGAAGGCCGGGCCTGCGTTCACGCAGAAGAGGCACAGCCGTTCTGCCTCCCGCTCGGTGATCTGCCCGGATCGCAGCAAAGCCGCCGCCCCGCGCGCCCCCACCGGATAGCCGCCGATGAGGCCCATGAGCAGCACGGCGGCACAGCTGCCCGGCAGGCGGAATAGGAAGCGGATCGGCCGCTCCAGCAGACGCCCCAGGAGCGCCGCCGCACCGCACCGCACGGCAAACACGCTCAGCACAAGGAAGGGAAACAGCGAGGGCGCCAGCACCGAAAGGCAGATCTGCAGCCCCGTGCCCGCGCCTGCGGCGGCCGTTTCAGGCGCGAGCGCCAGCGCCGCACCGCACGCAAGCGACACGATCAGAAGCACCGTGCAGCGGATCAGTTCCTTTTTCCGTTTGTCCATCCGAACCACTCCTTTTTCAGCGCCATGATATGCGCGCGGCCCGTCATATATGCGGCGCGCCGCGCATACGGTTACGGCAGGCGAAGCCCCGCCGGAGCGGGGCGGAAGGAGGGAGAAATATGGCGGAACAGCGCGGAGGCCGGCAGGGGAGCCTTTCTTTGCTGGAGCGCGCATCGTCTGGACCGCATGTGGAGCTGATCGGCAACCGTGAGGCTGTAGTGGAGGGCTGCCAGGGAATTCTGGAATACGATGAGGGTTCGGTTCGCGTGCGTGCCGGCCGTCTTGTGGTGCGGTTTACGGGGCGGGGCCTGAAAATCCGCTGCATGACGTCGGATTCCCTTGTGGTGGAGGGCTTCCTGCTCGGCCTGGAATTTTTGATATAAAGGGGGAAACGGCTATGCTGGATCGGTTCGCGCGCTGGTTTTGGGGCGCTGTAAAATTCCGCATTCTCGGTTCCCCGGAACGTTTTTTCAACCACTGTGCCCGCAACGGCATTGCCCTGTGGGAAATGGAGGGGGGGACGGAGCCGGGCGCCTGGGTGCGCGCCGGGCAGTACCGGCAGCTGCGCAGCTGCGCGCGGGAAGCCGGCTGCCGGCTTCGCGCGCAGGAGCGGCACGGCCTGCCGTTTTCCGCCTCGTTCCTGCGCCGCCGCCGCGGCCTTCCTGCCGGTGCGGCGCTCGGCGCGCTGCTGCTTATTCTGCTGTCGCAGCAGGTGTGGAGCGTGGAATTCACCGGCCTGCAGACCATTTCGGAGCAGGAGATGCGGGTCGCCTGCCAGGAGATCGGCCTTGTGCCGGGGGCGTGGAAGGCTTCGTTCGATCCCGTCCTTGCGGAGCAGCAGCTCATGCTCCGGTTTCCCGGCGTCTCCTGGCTTACGGTGAACACGCAGGGCTCCACGGCCGTGGTGGCGCTTGCAGAGGGGGTGGAAAAGCCGGATATGGAGGCGTGGAAACGGCCCTGCAACATCCGCTCCGCCGCGGCCGGCCAGATCCTGCGCATGGAGGTCTATGCCGGCCAAGCGGAGGTAGCCGCCGGGGACGCCGTCACGGCCGGCCAGCTGCTCGTGAGCGGTGTCACGGAGGATGCCTGGGGCGGCGTTACGCTGCACCATGCCGCCGCCCGCATCGTGGCGGAGACAAGGCGGGAATTCACCGCTGCCGTCCCGCTTTCCCGGACGGAACAGGTTTCCACCGGCCGGGAACTCGTGCGCCGCACCGCCGGCCTGTTCGGCCTGCGCATCCCGCTCACACTCTCCGGTGAGCCTGGTGCGTCGTGGCAGGGCAAAATGGTGCGCACCGCCCTGCGCGTCAACGGCGTAGAGCTGCCGGTTTTCCTGCTCACTGAGACGAGCCGTGAATTCACAGAGCACGAGGTCCTTCTCTCTCCGCAGGAAGCCCTCGATGAGGCGAAGCGCCAGGTGGAAGCGCAGAAATCGGCGCTCAAAATCGAGCGCATCCTCTCCGAGGAGGAGAGCTTTTCCCAGCAGGACGGCATGTTCTGCTACACCGTGCGCGTCGTGTGCGAGGAAGACATTTCTGAGGAAACAGAGATCTTTCTAAATTCAACAAATTAACTCTGAGGAATTCGTCATCTTTTTAACAAAAAATAAGATGACGAATAAGGGAAAATGTGTTATAATCAGCTATATCAAATTGAATAATAATTTATTAAAAAACTGTAAACACTACACAATTACCGCATCCCGGCTCTCTTTTTCAGACGGCACGGCGCTTCTCCGCGCCGGGTTCCGGGAAGGCGGGAAAGGACTTTTGGGAGCGATTCAAATACATGTCTGAGCAAAGGATTGACATCGAAAGAATGGAACAGGCCGCCGCGCTGTTTGGCAGCCTGGATGAGAATGTGCATCTGCTCTGCAACGAATTCCATGTGTCCATTGTGGGGCGGGATTCCGAGCTGAAAGTTTCCGGTGAGCCGGAGGATGTGGCGCTCGCCGTGCGGGCCATCGAAAGCCTGCTGGGCCTCATCAACCGCGGGGAAGCCCTCACGGAGCAGAACGTCCGCTACTGCATCTCCCTTGTGCGGGAAGGCGGCGAGGAAAAGCTGACGGCGCTCGCCGGCGACTGCATCTGCATCACCAGCAAGGGTAAGCCCGTCAAGCCGAAAACACTGGGCCAGAAGCGCTATTGCAGCGCCATTTCTTCCCACACGATCACCATCGGTGTCGGACCTGCCGGCACCGGCAAAACATATCTTGCCGTGGCCATGGCCGTCACAGCCTTCCGCGCGCACGAGGTGAACCGGATCATCCTCACCCGTCCCGCTGTTGAGGCAGGCGAAAAGCTGGGCTTTTTGCCGGGCGATCTGCAGCAGAAGGTTGATCCTTACCTGCGCCCGCTCTATGACGCGCTGTTCGACATGCTCGGCGCGGAAACCTACCAGAAATACGTGGAGCGCGGCAGCATTGAGGTTGCCCCGCTCGCCTACATGCGCGGCCGAACGCTCGACGATAGCTTCATCATTCTGGACGAGGCGCAGAACACGACGCAGGAGCAGATGAAGATGTTCCTCACGCGTTTGGGCTTCGGCTCCAAGATGGTCATCACCGGCGACATCACGCAGGTCGATCTGCCGGACGGCCGCAAGTCCGGCCTCAAGGAGATCATGCGCATCCTGCGAGACATCGAGGACATTGCTCAGGTCCGCTTTGACGGGCGCGACGTCGTGCGCCACCGCCTGGTGCAGGACATCATCAAGGCGTACGAGAAAGCGGAAGAGAGGCGGGCGGAAAAAAGGTAATGCCATGCGCCGCCCCGGTGCAGGCCGGGCGGCTGTTTCAAAAATATAAATATAAAATACAGTATGAAAAATGGAGGAGCATATCATGGAAAAAATCAGGGTCATCATCGACAACAAGCAGAAGAATGTAAAAATTCCCACCGGGCTGCGGATGCTGATCCGCCGCTGCTGCAATGCCGTGCTCCGCATGGAAAAGTTTGAAGGCCCCGCCGAGATCAGCGTTACCTTTGTGAACAACGAGCAGATCCATGAGCTGAACCGTCAGTACCGCGGCAAGGACATGCCCACCGACGTGCTCTCTTTCCCAATGGGGGAGAACGGCGTCTACGACGTGAATCACGACACCGGCGCGAAGATTCTGGGCGACATTGTGATCTCGATGGAAAAGGCTGTGGAGCAGGCGAAGCGCTATGACCACAGCTTGGAGCGTGAGGTCGGCTACCTCACGGCGCATTCCATGCTGCACCTGCTCGGATATGACCATGAGACGTCCGGCCTGGATCGCGTGCGCATGCGGGAGAAGGAGGAGCAGATCATGACGCAGCTCGGCCTGCCCAGCAGCAGCAGCTACGTCCTCACGGACGAAGAATGAGTTTTCCGTTCCATAAAAGCCTGCGGTGTGCCGCGCGCGGGCTGCTCTCCAGCCTCTGGCGGGAGCGCAACCTGCGCATCCACACGGTGGCCGCGGGTTACGTGCTGTTTTTCTCCGCCTTTTTCGATCTGAGCAGGGCCGGCCGGGCAGCGCTGCTGCTCGCGATCGGCCTTGTGATGGCGGCGGAGCTGTTCAACACGGCGCTGGAGCGTCTCTGTGATTTTGTTTCCCCGGGATATGAAAAGCGTATCGGTTTGGTGAAGGACATCGCGGCGGGGTGTGTGCTGTGCTGCGCGCTGGCTGCCGTGGGCGTGGGGGCGTGCCTTTTCTGGCAGCCCGAACGTTTCGGTGAGATTCTCTCCTGGTTCGTCTCCATTCCGGTACGCCTTGTGCTGTTTGTGTGTTCCCTTGCGGCCGCAGCGTGCTATATCGCACTGCCGTGCCGCCGGGACAGGAAAAAGAGAGGAGATTGAGTTTGCCGCAGCAAGAGACACCTATCATGACCCGAGAGGAGGATCGCTCCGCGTTCCTGGCCATTGTCGGCCGGCCGAACGTGGGCAAATCTTCCCTGCTCAATCGAATGATCGGCCAGAAGGTGGCCATCGTGAGCAGCAAACCGCAGACGACGCGCACGCGCATCATGGGTGTGCTCACGGAGGGTGCGGATCAGCTCGTGTTTCTGGACACGCCCGGCCTGCAGAAGCCGCGCAGCCGTCTGGATGAATATATGGCGCGCTCCGTCACGGAATCGGTGGCAGGGGTGGATGCGTGCCTGCTGGTCACGGAGGTAAAGGCCCCCGTGTCCCATGCGGACCGCGATCTGCTCGAGCGCTGCCGCTCGATGGAGCTGCCCGTTGTGCTGGCCATCAACAAGATCGATACCCTGCAAGATAAATCCGCTCTCATGGAGCAGATTGCCCTGTGGGCCGATCTCTATGCCTTTGAGGCGATCGTACCCGTTTCCGCGCAGGATGGGAGCGGCGTCGCCTCCGATCTCATTCCCGAGCTGAAAAAGCTCTGCCAGCCCGGCGGCCATTTCTTTGACGCGGATACGCTCACGGATCAGCCGGAGCGCGTTATCGCGGGCGAGATCGTGCGCGAAAAACTGCTCAGGCTGCTCGACAAGGAAATTCCACACGGCGCCGCCGTTGTGGTGGAACGGATGCGCGAGCGCGGAGACGGCAGCAATATCACTGACATTGACGCCACGATCTTCTGTGAGAAGGAGAACCACAAGGCGATTCTCATCGGCAAGGGCGGTTCCATGCTCAAGAAGATCGGCAGCTATGCCCGCGCGGACATGGAGCGCTTTTTCGGCTGCCGCGTCAATTTGAAACTCTGGGTCAAGGTCAAGGAGGACTGGCGCAACCGCGAAGCCGTGCTGCGCACCCTTGGCTATGACAAAACCGATTTTAATCTGTGACAGAATTTGCCTCACATACCCCATGGCCGGCGGCGCATACTCAAAACAGAGGAGATTGCCGCCAGAAGGGGGATGTGAGCCATGGAAGAACATGCGGCCTGGGAACGTTTTGCGCACACGGGCGCCGTGAGCGATTATCTCCGCTACGTCCAGTGCCGGGTGCAGGAGCCCCGCGCTTCCCGGCCTTCCGCGGAGGAGAGCCATGCACCTGGAAACGGACGGACTGATCCTGGGGGAACAGAGCGTGGGGGAGAGCGATCGCCTGGTGACGGTGCTCACGCGTGACGAGGGCGTGCTGCGCGCGTTTGCGCGCCAAGCCAAGCGCGTGAAGAGCGCCAAGCTTTCCGCCACCCAGCTGTTCTGCTATTCCCGCCTCTCCATTTACAAGGGGCGGGAAACGTACATCATTGACGACGCGCGGCCAATTGAGCTTTTTTTCGATCTGCGCAGGGATCTGGAGCATCTGGCCCTGGCCCAGTATTTTTGCGAGCTGGCCCGGTCTGTGGCCCCGCAGGAAGCCCCCGCCGGGGACTTTTTGCGGTTGCTGCTCAACGCGTTCCATTTTTTGCAGAAGGGCACAAAGCCGCTTTTTCTGCTCAAGCCGGTGGTGGAGATGCGGATGCTCTCCTTCGCCGGGTATATGCCGAACCTCGTGGCCTGCTGCGAGTGTGGCCGCTATCTGGCGGACCCCATGTATTTTTATCCGGCGCGCGGCGAACTGGCCTGCCCGGACTGCGCCCCCCGCCTGGGCGGCGCGCCTATGGCCCTGCCGCCCGGTGTGCTCACGGCGCTGCGCCACACCGTGTATGCCGATTTTGAAAAGCTTTTTTCGTTTACGCTGCCCGAGGCCGGGCTGCACGCCCTGGCTGCCGCCAGCGAGCGGTATGTGCTCTGCACGCTCGACCGCGGGTTCCAAACGCTGACTTTTTTTCACGGGCTTGCGCCGCGCTGACGCGGCCCGTTTTTTCAGGAGAATGAACAGATGTCTGATATCATGCAACGAAACATCCATGCCCTGGAGCTGGATAAAATCCTTGCCCTTCTCGCCGAGGAAACGGCCTGCGAGGACGCAGCCGAACTGGCGCGCGGTCTGAAGCCCGTCTCCTCGCTCAAGGAGGCGCGCCGCCTGCTGGAGGAGACGTTCGACGCCCACGGCCTCATGGCGCGCTTCGGCTCGCCCTCTTTCGGCGGGCTGCACAACGTTTCCAATTCCCTGCGCCGCGCCGAGGCCGGCGGACTGCTCACCATGGGCGAGCTGCTGCGCGTGTCCGCCGTGCTGCGCGTGCTGCGCGGCGTCAAGGAATGGCGCTCCCGCAGCGAGGGCGTGAAATCCGTGCTGGACTGGCGCTTTGAAGCGATTTTGCCGAACAAGTATCTGGAAGACAAAATCAATACCTCCATCGTGTCGGAGGAGGAGATGGCGAGCGAGGCTTCGCCGGAGCTGGCCTCCATCCGCCGCAAGATCCGGGGGGCGTCCACCCGGGCGCGCGAGCAGCTTGATAAAATGATCCGCTCCCCCGCTTACCAGAAATACCTGCAGGATCCGATCATCACCATGCGCGGCGGGCGCTTTGTGGTGCCCGTGAAGGCGGAGTGCCGCGGCGACGTGCCCGGCCTTGTGCACGACACCTCCTCGAGCGGCGCCACCGTGTTTGTGGAACCGATGGCCGTCGTGGAGGCCAACAATGAGATCCGCGTCCTGCTCTCGCACGAGCAGGCGGAGATCGACCGCATCCTGGGCGAGCTTTCCGCCGAGGCGGGCAGCTTTGCCTCCGGCATCATCAGCAGCTATCAGGCCGTGGTGCAGCTGAACCTGATCTTTGCGAAGGCCAACCTCGGCTACAAGATGAAGGCCACGATGCCGGAGCTCAACGACGAGGGCAAAGTCGATCTCAAGCGCGCCCGCCATCCGCTGATTGCGAAGGAAAAGGTCGTGCCCACCGACATCCAGCTCGGCCTCACCTTTGACACGCTCGTCATCACCGGCCCGAACACCGGCGGCAAGACGGTGTCCATCAAGACGATCGGGCTCCTGACGCTCATGGCCATGTGCGGCCTTCTGCTGCCCGTGGCGGACGGCAGCCGCATCTCCGTCTTCGACAAGGTGCTGGCGGATATCGGAGACGAGCAGAGCATTGAGCAGTCGCTCTCCACTTTCTCCGCCCATATGACGAATATCATCCGCATCCTGGCCGAAACGGACGGCAGGAGCCTTGTCCTGCTTGATGAGCTCGGCGCAGGCACAGACCCGGTGGAGGGCGCGGCGCTTGCAACCTCCATCCTGGAAGCGCTGCGCGCACGGGGAGCGCACATTGCCGCCACCACGCACTACGCGGAGCTGAAGGCCTATGCCCTGCAGACGCCCGGCGTGGAAAACGGTTGCTGTGAATTTGACGTGGCTACCCTGCGTCCTACTTACCGCCTGCTCATCGGCGTGCCGGGCCGCTCGAACGCGTTCGCCATCCTGCTGCGCCTCGGCATGGATCAAAGCATCGTCGATCACGCCCGCGAGCTGGTTTCCAGCGAAAACACGCGGTTTGAAGATATTGTGCAGAGCCTGGAAGAGAACCGCCAAAAGCTGGAGGTTGAGCGCGCTGCTGCCGAGCACGAAAAGCTGGAAGCCGAAAAAGCTGCCCGGGAGGCGAAGGAAAAGCTGGAAGAGGTGGAGAAGCAGGCGGAAAAGGAGATTGAGGAGGCACGCCAGCGGGCGGCCATGCTCATCTCCCGCACACGCGCCCAGGTGGACGCCATGCTGAATGAGGCGGAGGAAGCGCGCAAGAAGCAGAACAAGCTGCTCACCGCCGAGCAGAAGGCCAAACTGAAAAGCGGCCTGCGCAAGCTGGAGGACGAGGCCGATCCCGTCAGCCGCCGCCGCGCCGAGGCAGGGGAGTATGTGTTGCCGCGCCCGCTGCGCGTGGGGGATACCGTGCTGATCTACGATTTGAACAAGAAGGCCACCGTGCTGGAACTTCCGGCGGACGGCAGCGGCCCCGTGCTTGTGCAGGCCGGTGTGATCCGCACGCGCGTGCCGCTCAAAAACCTGCGCCTGAGCCAGCCGGACAAGGAGAAGAAAGATCCCCGCACGCGTGCCCGCAACGTGACGAAGCAGCTTTCGAACGAGCGCCGCGGCGCGATGGAGATCGATCTGCGCGGCCAGATGGCCGAGGAAGGCATCCTGAACGTAGACCGCTTCCTCGACAGCGCCTCCCTTTCCGGCGTCCATCAGGTGACGATCATCCACGGCAAGGGCACGGGGCGGCTGCGCGCCGCCATCCAGGACCATCTGCGCCACCATCCGCTCGTCAAGAGCTTCCGCCTCGGCGCCTACGGCGAGGGCGAGGCCGGCGTGACGGTGGTGGAGCTGAAATAAGAGGGGGACTGCCTGCTTGACAAACCGGAAAAAGAGAGGGATCGCTGCGGCGGTTGTCGTCGTTCTTCTCCTGGCTGCGCTGGGAACGGTGTTTGGCCTGGCTGTTTCGGACCCGGGCTTTGCGTCGGCTGAGCCGGAGCAGATCCCGGCGGGGGAGGCGATCGGGCGCGCCGCGCGCTTCGTGCTGCAGGGCGAGCCTTTCCCGCTGAGCGAGGGGGAGCTGAACGGCCTCATCGCCGCTGCCGCGGAGGAAAAGGACGAAGGAACCGCGGTGCGGGCACAGGATCTGCGCGTTCGCCTGCTGGGCGATCAGCGCGTGGCCGCCAGCCTTCCCGTGCAATGGAACGGCCTGACGCTTCGCGTCACGGCGGAGCTGGAGGTTGATCCGGAGGCGGCGGAGAAAGTCCTGTCCGCCCGTGTGGTGCGCGCTTCGGTGGGGCGGCTGCCGCTGCCCGTTTCCTGGGTGTGCAGCTTTGCCTCGGATTTCCTGCCGGAGGGCGCTGAGGTGGAGGGGGAAACGGTCCGCATCCCGGCCGAATGGCCCCTGCTCCGCTGGGAGGAAAACATGCCGCTCATTGCTCTTGAAGTGACGCGCCTCGATCTTTCCGAAACCGGCGCCTCTGCTGCCTTAGCTGCCAACGCGGACGGCCTGCTCGAACTTTTGCAGCAGGGCGGCGATTGGCTTGCGGGCTTGTTCGGCTGAACCGTATTCCCACAGCAAAACAAAAGCCTGGCTTCCGCCGGCCCATGCAGGCCGTGCGGGAAGTCAGGCTTTTTCCTGTTAATATGCTTTAGCGAAACGACAACCCCCGGCTAGGCCGGGGAGAGTAAAAAAG